>ERZ808270.178-NODE-178-length-40496-cov-8.227467_pt1 | contig 40496 bp, 20 predicted proteins | sample MGYA00521082_ERZ808270 | MGnify/ENA primary metagenome ERZ808270 (study PRJEB31516, sample SAMN03275594) | gut metagenome | biome: mammalia-associated habitat; material: feces | host: Papio cynocephalus | place: Kenya | collected 2012-07-27 ... | reverse complement strand
GACCTCGCCCCCGACAACAAAATAACTGGGAGAGGGGGCGACCTCGCCCCCGACAACAAAATAACTGGGAGAGGGGGCGACCTCGCCCCCGACATTCCAAAGAGACCATTACAACATTGTAGGAGTGGCTATTGCTTCATCGGGGGCGAGGGCGCCCCCTCTCCCAGTTATTGTGGCTTCATCGGGGGCGAGGGCGCCCCCTCTCCCAGTTATAATGTTATGGAAGGGCAATGGTAACAATCATACACCAGGGGTATAAACAAAAAAAATCCCCGCAGTCTCTCCGAAGAGAAGACCACGAGGAAACACCCCTGTGGGCGTTGACGGATTCGAACCGCCGACCCTCTGCTTGTAAGGCAGATGCTCTAAACCAGCTGAGCTAAACGCCCGATTGCTTTATAACTTAGCTTTAGAAGTAATACTTAGTTCTTTAAAGCGAGTGCAAAGGTATCGCTTTTTTTTCAAACCTCCAAATGTTTTTCAAACTTTTTTCAAAAAAAATCATTTAACACTGGATTATATACCAAATTATCCCTATTTCCCCTTTTCATAGTACTATTCAGTGACTGATTCTCCTATTATTAGTACTGTCGCGTAAGCCGAGATGCCCTCCATGCGTCCGGTGAAGCCGAGACGCTCAGTTGTTGTAGCCTTGATGGAAACATTGTCGATGTCGGTGTGCATCACGTCGGCGAGGCAGCGCTGCATCTCTGGAATGTGTGGATTGAGTTTTGGGCGCTCCGCACACACCGTGGCGTCTATGTTGCCGATATGATAACCCTTGGTTGCAATGAGGTCAACGGTCTTGGCGAGAAGAATTTTGCTGTCGACGTTGAGCGTCTCCTCAGCAGTGTCGGGGAAGTGGTAGCCGATGTCACGCATGTTGGCAGCGCCAAGCAAGGCATCGCAGATGGCATGAATGAGCACGTCTGCATCACTATGTCCGAGCAAGCCAAACTCATAGTCGAGCTTTATGCCACCAAGCCACAGTTCGCGGCCTTCCACTAATTTATGGACATCATATCCAAAGCCTGTACGTATCTTCATAAGTTTTGAATTTTGAGTTTTGAATTTTGAATTTTGAATTGTTCTCGGCTTCGCCTGCGATTTTGAATTATTGAGTTTTGAATTTTGAATTGTTCAATTAAAATTAAGCAATTCGGGATGCATGTAGCTCCCAAATTCATTATTTCCAATTTTCCAATTGCGACTATGCCACAACCAATTCAAAAAAATCAAAACTCAAAACTCTTCTATCGTCAGCGACGTTTGAAAAGATCTTTTATTCCGTCCATGTCGAACGACAGCGAGAAGCGCAGTGTCTGGTCGAGCGGGTTAGATTTCGCCGTAGCAATGACGTAGCCGGCGTCGAGCGAGAAGACACTCATCTTGAAGCCAGCGCCCACCGTGAAGTACTTGCGATTGCCCTTGTTCTCCGACTCATGATGGTAGCCAGCGCGCACGGAGAACTTGTCGTTGTAGCAGTACTCCGCTCCGACACTCCATCTTATCTCCTGCATCTCCTCCTTGAAACCGCCGGGGGCGTCGCCGAAGCTCTTGAAGATGCCGCTTATTGACGAGAGATCGTAGTAGTCCTTGCGCTTGCGCTGCTCGAAGTCCTCGTCGCTCTCGCCATCGCGTTTCACGGGCATTGTCGGCACAAGAGGCTTGTTGGCATCAGCGGCAATGGTGAAGCGGTTGTACTCGTCGATAGGTATCATGAGCGAGGCACCGAGGCGCATATTGGCAGGGATGAACTCTGACTCATCTGTACCACCGAAGTTGATTTTCGAGCCGATGTTCGAGAGGTTCAAGCCTAATCCGAGTTGGCACTCGCGCTGTCCGATATTGATGTAGTTCTGGTAGTAGGCAGCGAGGTCGACGGCAAACGCCGAGCCTGGCGACGTGTCTGATGTGTAGTCGTATGTAAGGTCGGAGTAAATCCAGCGCACGGCGGCAGCGATGGAGAACCTCTCGCTGAGCATTATGGAGTAAGCCACGTCCACCGACATCTCGTACGGATTAATTGTCATGGAGTTGTCGTCTGTCTGTCCGGCATTGGTGTACACCTCTCCGAGTGAGAAATAGCGCAACGATGCCGACACGGCTGAGTAGTCGCCGATGCGGTAATAGCCTGCGAGATAGGCGAGATCCATGTCGCTGACGAGCTGCCTAAGCCATGGAGTGTAGTTGAGCGACACTCCGGCACGCGAGATAGTGAACGGATATTTTGCAGGGTTCCAATATTGCGACACCACGTCAGGGTCGGTAGCGGCGCCGATGTCGCCCATACCGCCCGCACGGGCGTCAGGGGCTATTGACTGCGACGTTACCGACGATGTTTCGGGGCGGAACATGTCCTGCTTCTCTTGGGCTGTTGCCGGCAACGTTGCCAATGCGGCCATTGCGGCGGCCGCCAACTTCATTCTGTATTTCATTCTTTTCCTATGTTTTCTAATATGAAGAACGTGATATTCGTCTATTTATTGCCTACGACAACGAGTTTCTTAGCCTTTGATATCTTCGTTGCGCCATCTGACGTGAGATGCACACGATAGAGATACACTCCTGTCTGTAGGCGAGAGCCTCCGTCGAGTGTCAGATCCCAGTTGACGGTGTACGTAGATCCTTCGCTTACTCCCGTCTCCTCGTGTCTCCACAGCTGTCGTCCGCTCATGTCGAATACGTCGATGATGACGCCAAGCTCTGCACCGGAACGGTCGTGGCTGATTATGAACGTCGTGGAGGTCTTGGCGGGATTGTCGGAGCAGGCGATGGAGAACGACGGCTTCTGCCCTGCCTCCACGCGGAACGTCAGCTCAGCCGTAGAGTAGTTGTTGAGAATGTCCCATGCGCGGAACTGCAAGCGATGCTGTCCAGGGTCGAGCTGCGGTATATTATAATAGGTGGAACCCGAAGTGTAGGAGCCGAAATCATACTGGAAGTTGTCGTTAAGCGAATAGGTCATCTCTGACTTACCGTCGATGACAAGCTGCAGATCATGTCCAATGCCTGAGCCGGATGAGTTGATACCGTCGCGGTCGGTCACTTGCGCCACGAAGTAAGGCGTAGAGTTCACTCGGTCGCCGTTGGTGAACGTCGGCGAATTGAGATAGCAATAGATAGACGGGCCCACGGAGTCGTTGGCGGCGATGTCGCTGCCTCCCACTACGAAGCGTTCGTTGTATCCGTGTGCCGTGAGCGTCTTCTTGTCGTTGACGGCAAAGACGTTTATCAATCCCGTTTTGTTTAAGTAGTTGATGTCCTTCGGCACGGCGAACGTAATGCTGAAACGTCCCGCCTTCACGAGGTCGTCGCCGCTGAAGATGGTCTTCGTTCGGTCATCGTATTCGAAGGGATCGTCAGCCTCTTTGGGCTGATTGAGCCGGCATACGATCTTCTCAAGGTTGTCGCGCACAGTAAGCGTCACTCTTCCGTCGAAGTCCGTGTGTCCCTCTACATGCCCTCTGACATTAACAAGCGCACCCGCCTTCATCGTTGCCAGCGTTCCGCTCTTGGAGACATCCACGCCGTTGATCGAGTCAATGACAATCTTTGCAGTCGGCAGATGGAGTTGCAGTGCGGGGTCGCCGAGAAGTGAATATTGCAAGGAGTTTGCAGCCACGCTCGACGATGACATGTCATTCTTGGCTCTACGCACGGCTTCTCCGAGCGATATGGGTGAGCCGTTGTCCTCATAGGAGAGCACATGCCGCATGAAGGCAGAGTTGAGCGTCGTATTGTAGGATGCGTAGACGGTGCGCGTCGTACCATAGAACGCCACTGCCCCACCCTTGTCGTTGAGCACAGCAGTCTCTCCGATAGTCTCGTCAGGACTGTCAAACGGCATGATGTCGCAGGAAGCCGTCACCCAAAGTGGCAGATTCTTATTGCTGAAGTTCGCGAAATCTGAAATCATGAGCACCTTCTCGTGCGATATGAGTCGCTCGGCTCCATGTCCGGCGTAGTCCATGACAAGTGCACCCTGCTGCTGTTGTTTCTTGATAGTAGTCGTCACGTCAGGATAGGAGTTGCCCGTAGCGCCTGCCACCATCTCGTAGGCATCCCACATCACCTTTTTGACGACATATTCCGGATGGGCTTTTATCACTTCGTCAGCCACGCGATTGGCATCAGTCATGTGGAGATTGCTGTCGCCGTCATCGCCCATGAAGAGCACGGTATTCTGCCATGAACCGACATTGCTGTTCTCGGCGTAGGCTATAGTTTTGTCCACCATTACCTTCGCCTCCGCGTCGGTAGTCACGGGGAAGCGTCCCACGCCGATGTCGAGCTTGTCCTGGTACATCGGCTTGAGTCCCTCGCCGTCGTCAAGCATGGCATGGAATCCGTCGTCGATGTAGCAGGAACGCTTGTCGAACGACTCCTCGCTCTCGTAGGCGAGGAGGTAGTCGTCGGGACTGAACTTTCCGGCACACTGTGGCGTTACCATTCGATTGTCCCACAGACAGTCGCCGAAGAGCAAGAGAAACTTGGGGCGGTCGGCGTCGCCCGTGGCGCGGTCGTAGAGCATCTTCATGTAACGTCGATAGGCGGAGGCGTCGGGCGTGCCGCTTGAAAACTCGTTGAAGAGTTCGTCGGCAGGCACGATGTTCACCTTCAGCGAGTCGTGTTGCTCGTGGAAAGCCTTCAGGCGCTCAGCCTGCTTGAGGAGTTTCTGCGATGTCGGGATTATTATCACCATGTCAGCTTGCGGGTCGGCATGATGGTCTTGGTTGGTAATGGCATACATATAAGTCGGCACGGGCAGCGTTGTCGAGGTAAGGTCGGCAAGAGGTTTCGGATTGTTCCACGCCATTGACACGTAATCGAGGCGCATTGGCATTGAACCTTCCATGACCGTCAGCTTCACGTGCGCCGTCTCACCCGTAGCCTTCACGTTGTAGTTACCCGTACGCTGACAACCGTAGATATAGGCGGGATTAGAGTTGCTGGTCTGTAGCGTGCCGAGGATGGAATCGTTATATTCCACTTGCACACGACAGTAGCTGCTCGACGTCACGTTGACAGACAGCACGCCACGAGTGGCATTAGGATTGGTAGGAATGTCCACGGTCATCGATGAGCCAGCCGCCACTTGCTTTGAGTCGAAGAAATTGCGTCCGCCAGTGTACCATGAGTAGCCGTCCACTTCGTAGAGTTCGTGATAGTCATCAGCCGTCGGGTAGGAAGCGACGAACGTCGCGGAGTCCACCTGCGCCGGGGCAGCCGTACCTTCCTCTGTGAGAAAGTAGCATCCGTAGTCGGCGTAGTAGTTGCGCGTGCGGCGTGCGGCGTCTGCCGACTCCCACGAAACGGGTCCGCGAGCGTAGAAGAGTCGTCTTCCGCCGATGGTGCACGTGGGCACTTCCTTGAGGTCATCCTGTTCGTACAGGTCCTTGGCTTGGAGCTTCTCGTTGACGAGATTGCCACCGTAGCCGTAGATTTTCACCTTACTAAGATCGCTGAAGCCTGCCTGCCTCACGAGCGACGACGTGAGCTGGTAGTAGCCCGTCGCCCCCACCTTTATCTTCACCCAGCGTCCACTACTAAGCACGCTGTGCGTGGCGTAGCGCTTGGCGGGCGGCAACGTGTCCCAAACGTTGACGTCTGCGGCCGCGAGAGAAGGCATTGCAGCATGGCGCGGATGCGCCTCAGTGCGCAGCATGAAGCTGGCGAGTGCCTGATAGCGCCCACCACGGAACACTATCGGACAGAATGTCGTAAGCAGCGATGGACGCTTGCGGTCGAAAACGACGCGCGTGTACAGTTCAGGTTCTGCTGGCGGCAAAGTGCCGTCAAAGAGGCGCTTGTAGTTGGCGATGTCGGTAGACGGCAGGTCTACGTATTCCGGATAGGCGATGCTGACGCTATATACGGAGTCGCGCCACAACGCAGGAAGACTCCGCGTGTTTGAGAACTCCGGCAGCATGGAGTCCACTCTCACCTCGTCGGCAGTGAGATTATAGAACTGTTGTGCTCTCGCGCTGAGGAGGGAGAGCAAGAGGAGGAGTATTGTCGTTATGTGGCGCATTATTTCGTTCTTATAATGTTTTTAAATTCCGCATGTGCGGAAGTTACAGAAGTTAAAGAAGAGGGTATGGCAATGTCGTTTACTTGCAGTTGAAGGCGAGCACCTTGCGGTCTTCGAGATAGCCCTCAAGGGTATCGTCGATGTGAACGGGTCCCACTCCTGCCGGCGTGCCGGTGAAGAGGATGTCGCCAGTCTTCAGCGTGAAGTACTGTGAGATGTAAGCGATGAGCTGGTCCACCTTGAAGAGCATCTCACTCGTGCATCCTTCCTGCACGGTGTTGCCGTTGATGTCGAGATGGAAGTGGATAGCCTGAATGTCGCGGAATTTCTCCACTGGCACCCACTCTCCCACTGCTGCCGCTCCGTCAAAGCCCTTGCAGAGGTCCCACGGCAGTCCTTCATTACGCAGCTTCTGCTGAAGTTCACGCGCCGTAAAGTCGATGCCAACGGTAACGGCGTCGTAGTAGCGCGGTGCGAAGCGCTCTGGTATGGTCTTGCCGAGACGCGAGATGCGCACCACGAGTTCCGTCTCATACTCTATCCGCCCGAGGTGGTCGGGGATGAAAAACGGCTTGTGGTCCTTGAGCAGTGAGGAGTCCGCTTTAGTGAAAATGACGGGAGCCTCTGGTTTATATAACGCTCCGTGGAGCTCTTTATTGTGTTCGGGGTAGTTCATACCCACAGCAAATATCTTCATTTCTCATTTTTTTAATTTGACGAATAGACAAGTGGAGTAATAAGTCATGTCTTCATGTCAAAAAAAACATGTCTTCATGTCTTCATGTCTAAAAAAAAACATGTCTTCATGTCAAAAAAGTAAAAGCCGCAGAGGGTATTCACCCTCCACGGCTCTTTCGCCTATTTATACGTAATTGATTTCTCGATTACTCAGCAGCAAGAGTGAAGCGCTTGTAAGCAACAATCTTCAGATCCTTGTCCTGCTTCTTCAGGTAGTCAGCAACGCTCTCCTTGTCGCCGTCGCCGAACTGGAACTCCTGGCAAACGAGGCAGTTCTCCTTGAGGAACTTGCCAACGCGGCCCTTGGCGATGTTCTGGATCATGTTCTCGTTGAGGTTAGCCTTCTTCTCCTCTGTAACAGCAGCGCTGATCTCGCGGAACTTGGCAACATCCTCAGCAGTGATCCATCCCTTGCCCTGGTTAGACTCGATGTGGTCCTCAGAGTCGAAGTGGTTCGGGTTCAGACCAGCCTTCTTCAGAGCGGCAGCAACAGCCTTTTCGATCTGTTCTTCCTTTGTCTTCTCCACAGCAACCTTGTACTCTTCTTCCTTAACAGACTCAGGCACGGAAGCCTCGTCGAGAGCGATAGGCTTCATGGCAGCCACCTGCATTGCAACCTTGTGACCAGCCTCTACGTTATCCTCGTTGAGCTGTACCATGGTGCAGAGAGTATGCTTCTTCATGTGGTCGTACACCTCGATGTTCTCGCCCTCGAGCACGTTGTAGCCGTCGAGCTCCATCTTCTCGCCTGTGATACCAGAGCGCTGTGTAACGGCAGCCTGCACGTCAGCGTCGCCAAGCTTCAGAGCCTTAACCTCGTCGAGAGTCTGAGCCTTTGCTGCGATGGCAGCGTCGAGGATGTCCTGTGTGAGCTTGATGAAGTCGGCTCCGTTAGCAACGAAGTCGGTCTCACACTTCAGGGCGATCATAGCGGCGAAGTTGCCCTCCTTCTTCACGAGTACGCAACCGTTAGAAGTCTCGCGGTCAGAACGCTTTGCAGCGATAGCGAGTCCACGCTCACGGAGCAACTCCTTTGCCTTATCGAAATCACCTTCAGCCTCTGTCAGAGCCTTCTTTACGTCTGCAAGACCAGCACCTGTCATGGCGCGAAGCTTCTTGATATCTTCAATTGAAATAGCCATTGTTGTTTTTTATTAATTATTTAGTAATGTTTTGGTTGATTATGGGATAGAACTTATAAGACCTATAAGACTTATAAGACCTATACGTCCTATATAGCTTATTGCTTATGTCCTTTAACCTAAAAAATCGGAAACTCTCTAATCAAAAAACGTTGATTTATGAATTAAAGAATTTCCGATCTCTATGTTATTGCGAAAAATTACTCGGCAGCAGCCTCTTCCTTGCGAGCCTTGCGGGGAGCCTTACCCTCCTTCTGCTCAGCGGCAGCCTTCTCGTCAGCCTTCTCTACCTTGCGCTCCTCGAGACCTTCTGCGATAGCACCGCAGCAAGCAGAGAGGATAACGTCGATAGAGTCCTTGGCGTCGTCGTTAGCGGGGATTACGTAGTCGATGTTGCGTGGGTCAGAGTTGGTGTCGACCATGGCGAACACAGGAATGCCGAGGCGGTTAGCCTCCTTCACTGCGATGTTCTCCTTCAGTACGTCAACAACGAACAAAGCGCTCGGAAGGCGAGTCAAGTCAGCGATAGAACCGAGGTTCTTCTCCAGCTTAGCGCGCTGGCGTGTCACCTGAAGAAGCTCACGCTTAGAGAGCTTTGAGAATGTTCCGTCGTTCATGAGCTTGTCGATGTTCGCCATTTTCTTCACGGCCTTGCGGATTGTCGGGAAGTTGGTGAGCATACCGCCCGGCCAACGCTCGATAACGTAAGGCATATTTACGCTCGCAGCCTTCTCGGCAACGATGTCCTTAGCTTGTTTTTTAGTAGCGACGAACAGGATCTTCTTGCCTGACTTTGCAATCTGCTTGAGAGCCTCAGCAGCCTCGTCAACCTTGGCTACGGTCTTGTGCAGATCGATGATATGAATACCGTTGCGCTCCATGAAGATGTAAGGAGCCATTGCGGGATTCCACTTACGACGGAGGTGGCCAAAGTGACAGCCTGCCTCTAACAACTGGTCAAAATTTGTTCTTGACATTTCTTTGTTTCTTTGTTAAATTGTTTACTTTCCTTTGAGTTATTTCGAACCAGCCCGCGGGTAACAGTTGGTGAATTACGAGTTTCGAGTTACGAGTTTCGAGTTACGAATTACGAATTACGAATTACGAGTTTCGAGTTACGAATTACGAATTACGAATTACGAATTACGAGTTTCGAGTTACGAATTACGAGTTACGAATTATAAAATTCCTAATCGGCGAAGCCGACCAATTCCTAATTCATAATTCCTAATTCCTAATTCAATAGTCCTAATTCCTAATTCAACAATGGTCTCGCGAGTTTGGATGCTAAACAGCGCGCAAATATTAACGCTTGCTGAACTGGAAGCGACGGCGAGCCTTCGGCTGACCCGGCTTCTTACGCTCAACCTCACGGGCATCACGTGTCAGGAAGCCATTGTCCTTCAGATTTTTCTTGTCCTCAGCGTTGATCTTGACGAGAGCGCGAGCGATAGCGAGGCGGAGAGCCTGGCTCTGACCTGTGAAGCCGCCACCGTCGAGATTAACCTTGATGTCATATTTCTCCTCCACACCGAGCAGGAGCAGCGGCTGCTTAACAACGTACTGCAGGATTGCTGATGGGAAATACTTTGCGAGTTCTTCCTTGTTGATTGTGATCTTACCAGTGCCCTCTGTGAGATAAACACGAGCTACGGCACTCTTACGGCGACCAATTGCATTAATCATTTCCATGTCTTATGCTTTATTTATACTGGTTAATATCAATAGCCTTCGGCTGCTGTGCCTCGTGCTTGTGCTCTGTACCGTCATAGATGTAGAGGTTGTCGATCAAGCGACGACCGAGCGGACCCTTCGGGAGCATACCCTTAACGGCGTGACGGATAATCTTGTCCATGCCGTCCGGACGCTTGCGAAGCTCTGCGGGAGTGTTGAAGCGCTGACCGCCTGGATAGCCAGTATAACGAGTGTAGATCTTGTCAGTTTCCTTCTTACCGGTGAAAACTGCCTTTGCAGCGTTGATGATGATAACGTTGTCGCCGCAGTCTACGTGCGGAGTGAAAGTCGGCTTGTACTTTCCGCGGATGAGTTTTGCTACTTTAGAGCAGAGACGACCTACAACCTGGTCAGTTGCGTCGATTACAACCCACTCCTTCTTAGCTGTTTCCTTGTTAACGGAAATAGTCTTGTAACTTAAAGTGTTCATTGTTTTAATTAAATATTACTACTAAAAAACGTTTATTTTTCTTGCACGAGCGATTCACTAACCACGCAGCCTGGCCTTTATTCAGCTAACGCTATTAACACTCTCATGCAGGGGACTCTAAGTGTATCCCCGAATAATCGGTCTGCAAAATTACACATTTATTATTATATATGGAAATGAACAAGCTTTAATATATAATAAATTAAGAACATTTAACTAACAAGACTGAAAGAAGATAATTCTTTCAAGTTTCGGATTAAAAAAGAAACGGGCTGCGCTCGGCTTTGTCGCTTGCCTTAGCAAGAAAGGGCAAAAGCACATAGGAGGGTGTACCCAAAGGCAAATTTGCAACTTTACCCGTGGCGGAGGTCTCCGGCCTCCGCAGCAACCATTATCTACAATCGATTAAATATCAATACATTAGTAATTATCACTTGCTGCGGAGGCCGGAGACCTCCGCTACGGACAATCCTCAACTCCGACATCTCCCTCATATATAGGCGAACAATGTCGGGGGCGAGGGCGCCCCCGCTCCCAGTTATGCTTGATGGGCGTTGTCGGGGGCGAGGGCGCCAACTTTCCCAGTTATGCTTGATGGGCGTTGTCGGGGGCGAGGGCGCCCCCTCTCCCAGTTAGGCTTGCTGGGCGTTGTCGGGGGCGAGGGCGCCACCTCTCCCAGTTAGGCTTGCTGGGCGTTGTCGGGGGCGGGGGCGCCACCGCTCCCAGTTAGGCTTGCTGGGCGTTGTCGGGGGCGAGGGCGCCACCGCTCCCAGTTATACTTGCAGGGCGTTGTCGGGGGCGAGGGCGCCACCGCTCCCAGTTAGGCTTGCTGGGCGTTGTCGGGGGCGAGGGCGCCCCCGCTCCCAGTTAGGCTTGCTCTGCGTTGTCGGGGGCGAGGGCGCCAACTCTCCCAGTTATGCTTGCTGGGCGTTGTCGGGGGCGGGGGCGCCACCGCTCCCAGTTAGGCTTGCTCTGCGTTGTCGGGGGCGGGGGCGCCACCGCTCCCAGTTATTCTTGCTCTGCGTTGTCGGGGGCGAGGGCGCCCCCGCTCCCAGTTATGCTTGATGGGCGTTGTCGGGGGCGAGGGCGCCCCCGCTCCCAGTTATGCTTGATGGGCGTTGTCGGGGGCGAGGGCGCCCCCGCTCCCAGTTATGCTTGCTGTGTGTTGTCGGGGGCGGGGGCGCCCCCGCTCCCAGTTAGGAGGAATGTATACAATTACATTAATTTAAGAGAGAGAATTTTTTTGACACATTCCTCCTTATTTCTTCTCCAAGTATTTGGCGGCGAGCGTCAGCATGTCGGCTATGCCACTGTCGTCGATGCCACCCTTCATGCGCTCGAGCGAGGCGATGACCGTGGTCCGCTCGTCACTGTTGAGCAGCGAACCGCTGTTCTTGCAGAGGAGCAGAATCTTGTTGACGGACGGCATGGCGCTCGTCAGGAACAGTGCTTTACAATCGGAGTTGGCACGCTGTATGAGATTTGCGATCTTCATATAGTCAGCGCGGAGATTGTTGAACGCCACGAGAAACTCCCCAGCGTTGTTCACGACAATATCCTCGTTGTTGTTGCCGTTAGGCTTCACGATGACGCTGTTGCGTGTGTTGCCGTCATACTTGATGATGGTGCCGTCTTCGCGCACTGTCAGCGTGCTGTTGCTCATCACGCCGGAGCTTTGCGGATCAATACCGTAATAGCGACGCATAATACACTCCACCTTGCCCTTCTCCCCGGCGTCATACCAAACGAGGGCATAGCACGTGCGGTAGCGCTCATCCGTGGGGTCGCGGAAGAAGAGGATGTTGTAGTTGCGATTCTTGAACGAGCCGTAGTTAATACTTCGTGAATTGTTCTTACCGTACACTACGGAAATCTGCTCATTCGCGTCCACCTCAATTCCGGCAACCTTCACGAAGGCAGAGTAAGCCTCGTCGTGGTCTTTCTGGAAGGCGTCCTTGAGGGCCTTGAACTCGTTTGACTCTTTGTCGATCACGAATTTGCAAGCATCGTACGTCCATATCTTGCCGTTCTCGTCAGCGTGGCCCTTGTCTTTCTCAACAGCAGAGAGTTGTGAGAAGGAAACGTTCTCCAGCCCTTTCCACGCCTTTTCCAAGTTCACCTGTGCTGCTGCGCCAAGCGGCAAAAGCAAGGCGGCAAGCAGCGTTACCATTATCTTTCTCATATCCATTTTGTTTTAGTCGCTTAATGTATAAGTATCAATCGGCATCATCAACGAAGTCACCCGACGCCACGAAATTTTGCTTGCACTCGTTGGCGATGTCCTTCATTTCCTCTATCTCTTTCTGAAGTTGCTGCTGCTCCTCGGCGATAGCTTTCTGCTCAGCCAGGAAGCGTCTGTTGTCAGCCGCCATGTCGGTGTCGTTATGTACGACGATGACATTGCCGTCCGTCCGTGCGTCGGGCAAGGCGCCGGCATAGTAGACCTTCGGCGGCGCCATGTCGTAGTGGTGGCGCGGTATGCGCTTGTCGCCTGTGGCGGGACGCTTGGTGTCTTTGTCGGCTGGCTCGGCAGCCTTTGTCGTGTCGGCAGGCTCCGTGACGCCAATGGTGCGGAAGGCTATCGTCGCTGGCGCGAGCTGGGCGTCGTCATTAGCAGCTTCTCTCCATGGGCGCACGACGAGCAGCAGCATGGCAGCAGCGGCTGCGATGGAGAGCGTTGTCCACAGGCGCAGGCGACGAGGCTTCCGGATGGCAGCAACATGCGGCGCCCCATCCTTCTTCACTCCGTCGAAGCCGGGCACCTCCCCTATCGGCATCGCCTCGTCAAAGTAGGCGAACATGTCGCGGAAGGGTTTCAGCCTGTCGGGCAGGTCGTGGGCAGCGCGGAAATAGCTGGCGAGCCGTTCCTCCTCCTCAAGCGTCGTCATGCCGTCGAGATAGCGGCTGAGCAACTGCTCAAGGGCGTTGGCGTCGATGTGGCTGTCGCCAGATTTTGCTGATTGCGCGTGGCGATTGGTATTGTTGTTGTCCATTTTCTTATTATCGTTTTTTCATTGTTTCATTCTTTTTTTCATAGCTGCCAACAATCGGCAGCGGGCTCTTGAGAGCAGCGTCGGAACGGAAGCGGGTGCAATGCCGATGATGGCGGCTATCTCGTTGTCGGAACGGTGCTCCACCTGGCGCAAATGCAACACCTGGTATTCGGTGGATGGCAGCGAGCGTAGACGGCGTTGAAGCCACTCCGTGTTGTCAGCCTCTTCAAGGCGGTCGTCGGGACGCGGATGGCGGTCGTCGAGGACGGGGACAGCGGGTAGCGGAACGGTGTGGCGGCGACGGTGGCAATCGATGGAGAGATTGCGCGCCGCGACGGACGCAAGAGCCTTGACATTGCTCCCCTCGCCTATCTCGGAACGCAGCGTCCAGAGCTTCAGCAGCACGTCCTGTGCCACATCCTCCGCCTCGTCTGCATCGAGTCCCATACTGCGTGCTACGGTCAACGACCGCTCACGTAGTTCTGGCGCCATCCGTTCAAACTCTATCTGTTCCACCTTATACGCTTGTTGTTTTCTTGTTTTCTATCCTAATAACGCAAATACACCGATTTTATGAACGTATTTAACATTCATTAATGTACAATTTCAGCTCTCACCATTCCAAATGGTCTACTCCGTACTAAAAAGCATACAAGTTCTGGAAGCATGTGCAAATATTGTGACGGGAGTAAAAAAGTATTACAAAAACTTTTTTCATTTTAGAAAATTGGAGCACATGAAAAACTGTCTTTTCTGTCTTGTGTGACAGGAAAACGATGGAGAAAATGGCTTGGAAAACAACTTTTCTGCCCACTATCAATGTTTTCTCCCTTCTAAAGTGCCGATTCTCCATCGCAAAAGTGGCGCTTCTATAACGCAAAAGTGGCGCTTTAGCGATGCTAAAGTGCCACTTTTACTATCATGCAGATTGCACATTTTTCAGAGGAAATCGTCAATAGCTTAGAATACAGCCATTTACATTTGCACGCCCAAAACTGCAAGAAATATGTCAGTCATGCTTTTTCCCATTTAACTAACAGTTTTGGGGCATCAGGAAGCACAAATATCGTCATAAAAGGGCTGCATTAACTGGGAGAGGGGGCGCCCTCGCCCCCGACTACCAACTGCAAGTATAACTGGGAGAGGGGGCGCCCCCTCTCCCTGTTATTTTAAACCCCGTTTGCAGTCGTCGGGGGCGAGGGCGCCCCCTCTCCCAGTTATTTTAAACCCCGTTTGCAGTCGTCGGGGGCGAGGGCGCCCTCTCTCCCAGTTATTTTAAACCCTGCTTGCAGTCGTCGGGGGCGAGGGTGCCCCCTCTCCCAGTTATTTTAAACCCCGTTTGCAGTCGTCGGGGGCGAGGGCGCCCCCGCTCCCAGTTATTTTAAACCCCGTTTGCAGTCGTCGGGGGCGAGGGCGCCCCCTTGCCCAGTTATTTTAAACCCCATTTGCAGTCGTCGGGGGCGAGGGCGCCCCCTCTCCCAGTTATTTTAAACCCCGCTTGCAGTCGTCGGGGGCGAGGGCGCCCCCTCTCCCAGTTATTTTAAACCCCATTTGCAGTCGTCGGGGGCGAGGGCGCCCCCGCTCCCAGTTATTTTAAAACCCGCTTGCAGTCGTCGGGGGCGAGGGCGCCCCCGCTCCCAGTTATTTTAAACCCCGCTTGCAGTCGTCGGGGGCGAGGGCGCTCCCGCTCCCAGTTATTTTAGACCTTGCTCCCAGTACTTTCGGTGCTATACTTTGCGCACGCCGACCTGCTTGCCGTCGCGCGTCACCTCCACGATGAGCACGCCACGCGTCGTGACGCTCATGGAGAGTTTGTCGGAAGAGGCGCGCTGCATGTTGACGATGCGACCATCGGGAGCGTAGACACGTACCTCGTCGCCATCTTGCAATCCGCTGACGCTGATGCGTGTCGGCGACGTGCGGCTCACGCTGACGCGGCTCACGCCGCCGGCAGTCTTGTGGAACGAGATGGTGAAGCGTTTGTTCATCTCGCCAGCCTGCTGCGCCGTAAACTGATAGCCGCCGTCGAGCAGATCCACCGCCGTACCCTTCTCCGAGTCCTTGAGCATCACAGCCTCATAGCCGTCCGTGTCGCAGTCGTCAGGCAGCGCAATCATGTACGTGCCCGCAGCCGGAACGCTGACGCCCACCTTCACCTCGCCGTCGCGGCTCACTGCCGACAGTAGCGAATACCTGCCCTCACCGCTTTCGGCGTAGAGCTGCGGCGCATCCGTCGCCATCCATTTCACGCCGTCCGTCGCCATGTCGAAGCCTGCGTGGGCAGCAGAGGCGTCAACGGCGTTGAGCTGCAAACGGTCGGGAGCCAGCATTGGCTGCGCACTGCTCAGCTGTATTTGCAGCGTGCGCACGCCCTGATAGGCAGAGCCTACGAAATCGGCAGAGTGCTCCACGGAGAACTGCTCATATCCGGCAAGGGTGGCAGTCTGCGTGAATACAGCGTCGCAGGCAGGGATGTATCCCTCTATCGTCCCGTCGCCGTCACCGATGGTGTTGAGAGCGCTGAAGCCACCGTCAGTAAGTATATTGTCGGCATATATCATGCGTCCGTACTGCCAGTCGCTGTAGTTCATTGCACATAGATAGGGCGAGCCGAAGAGGTTCCATCCCATGTTCTCCTTGTGCGTGAACCTCACTCCTCCCGTTGACGAATCCGACCAGGGTTCCTGGAAGTTGTACGGCGTCAGTCGCACAGTCTTCTTGTTTGGAGTCTCGTTATACCATGTGGCATAGAAGCGCAGTGTCAAGTCTGCCTTCGGCACAATCATCAAGCCCTGTGTGGCATACTCCGTGGAGAGCACGTCGGCTTGCCAAGCCTTGCCGTCGGCAGAGTCGTACTTGTAGTCGTAGGCGGCACGCGCCAGTCCGTTGTAGGAATAGACGGAGTAGAGGTCGTTGGTGCCGTCGGGCTCGAGCACTCCGTTTTCAAACTGCTCGCGCTTTGACGTAGAGAACGGCATCACACACAGGTCGGCATATCCTTGCTTCGTCACCGTGCCGTCGGCAGCGGTCACGTCGCGGGCGTGCAGCTCACGCTCGGTAGCAAGATTGTTGAGCTGTATGTAGTTGCCGTTGCCACGCAGTCCGGCATGGAACTTCAGCAGGAGGAATCCCGGTTGGAAGGGGTTGCTCTCCGTATACAGTCCCGGCTCAAGACGCAGCTCATGGAAGGGGTGCATGGTTTTCATCTCGCCCGCGGCAGCCCGCTGTTCCTCGCGCACGTAGACTACTGACTTGCCGTGCGGATAGTCGTCGGCTGTGGCAGTAGTGGTGAAAGCCACATACCACGTCTCGAAGCATCCGTTGTCGACATTGTTGTATTTGATGTCGTCACCCGTCATGCTGCCTCCGCCGTCGTACTGGAACGAGCGGAAGCGTGCATTGCCGGCGAGGTCGCGACGGTGGCCCACGGCAGTGGCGCACGCCTCGGTGGCACTGCGGTCGGCATTGGCGTTGATGTCGGCATTGAGCTTGGAGTAGTCGTGAGTGCCGTCGGCATTGACAAAGAACTCGTTGAGCTGCCACTTCCAGTAATCGTCCTGCACATAGCGGTTCGGCAGCGTAGCCTCAGCGCGGTTGGCAGCGCAGGTGTTGCCCTTGGAGTCGACGACAGCGGGCAGCGAGCCAGAACCTTCGACAGCATCATCCTTCACCGCCGTTACGTTGACGGAGCGCACGCCCTCCACCTTGCCCAGCGCCAACGAGTTGTAGAGCACGCCTTCGGCTATGCCGTTCACGACGGAGCCTGTCAACCGGGAGGTGGCGGCAAGCACAGACGTGGAGAGATAGCCACGGTTGAGCGCGACGTCGCCGTCGACTACAAATCCGTCGACCACGCACGGGTCGGCGCTGCGGTCGGTAGTGCCGTCGCCGGGAGTGTAGTCAATGGTGAGCCCGTTGATGCGCGACTGTGTGGTCTGCTCGATGGTGCCCTTACGCTTGGCAAGCAGGTCGGCAACGATGTTTGCCACCTGCTCCTTGGAGTAGTCCTCGGGCTTGGTGTCGCCGCCAGCAGTGCTCGTCTCGTTGTCCATTGTGCCGTACACCTTCACGCCCGGCAGCGACACGGCAACATCCGAAGCCGCCACAGCCTTGTCGACAAAGACGTAAGCCGACTTGCTCACATGAGCGTTGTCGACATTGGCATACAGCTCGGCAAGGTTGACGGCATTCTGCAGATTGCCGATTGGCGAAGTCCAGCTCTCACCGGAACCGATGGTGGTTGTGCCGGTCTTTACATATATGATGGGCAGAAGCTTCGACGAGCACTCATAGGCACCGCGGTCGATATTTCCGCCAGTGACACGTGTCTGGTTTACGATGTCGCGTTCCTTCGACATGTAGTTCTTCACGGGCAGAGGCTCGTCGTCGATGCCGAACACGTGCTTCACGTAGAGAGCAGTGTCGCCCGTGTTGAAGAGGCTTAGGCTCGGACGCAGCGAGTAGTCGCCGGTCGACGGACTCGAGAAGTTGGGGCCGTTGAGCACGTCGTCGTTGGGAGTGTCCCAGGCAAACGCCGTGTTGCAGGATGCTGCATCGGTCTGCAGCGTGTGCAGTGCGCTGGAAGTGCCGTTCTGCCATGAAACAGAGTTGTAGACCTTGGTCTTGCTGTCGGCAGCTGTGTAGTCGTAGCCCTTGTTCTGAGCGAAGGTGGCATTGACGACGGTGGTAGTGCCGCGTGTGTCCATGCCGTTGGCTTTGCCGTCAGCGAAGAGAGCATTGTACACGAGCAGTCGGCCGTCGTTGGCAGTGATGTTTAGACCGGTTCCGAGATTGTCGCGGAAGGCACAGTTCTTCAGCGTGAGCGATGCCTTCTGGTCGGAGCCGTCGTTGTTGATGCTTGCCGTTACGCCGCGTCCGCCCTTGTCGTCGTCAGCGCCTGTATACTCATGCGTATTGCTGAAGGCGAAGCCCGAAATCGTCACGGGGCGCCCGTTGGTAGTGATGTTGAGCAGATTGGTGACGCGGTCGGTGCCGTCGAGCAGCGGATTGGGCACAATCAGCGTAGGCTCGGCGAAGTTCTGCTTCTCCGTGCCGTCGTCGTTCTTGCTCATACTGCCCTCGCACGAACCGACAATCTCCACCTCCTTCACCAGTCCGCGGTTTTTGCCGGAATTTACAACCAGCGAGAAGGCATCGCCACCCGTAAGCAACGGTGAGAAGTATTCGCCACTGCGCACATACACATGGCGGTCGGTGCGCAGTTCCGACGTTGTGTTGCCCGTAGGGTTAGCCATGGCGATGATGGCTCCGCGCAGGTCGCTCGACTGGTTGTCCCAGTTGCTGCCGTCGCCGCTTCCATGGTCTTCGGTGCCAATGTAGACAGCCTCCATATTGGGGAAATCGAATTTGTACTGGAACTCGTACATGCCAATGTCGATGATGCGCTCACCGAGCTCGCCCGTGTTGGCATCGTATGGGCCCATGAAGCGTCGGTAGTCGCCCTTGTCCGTCACGATATACTCCTTATAGTAATCGTTAGAGAGATATCTGTCGGAATTGGTCTTCCACCACTGCACATACACGTTGGAAGAGTTTTTCTCGTCGAAAGCCTCATCGTAGACATCATCATACTCTTTTGGGGCGCAAGCCTTCAAGCTGCCAACGCCGGCATCTGTGAGTACCGAGAGCGAGGCAGGATTCCATTGAGCATTTGTGCTGTAGTTTTCGTAGCCGGCAGCAGTAGTCGGCAACTTAAAGCGCGGACCCGCTGCCGTCATGTTGCCCGTGTCGATGATGATGTTGCCCATGTCGGCGGCACGTGTCTGGATGTCGGCCTCCTGCTGCGGACGCAGGTCGGTGGCGCAGTGCGACATCTGGTTGTCGAAGATGTCCATGTGGGCAGTAGGCTTGTACGTGCCGTTCGACATATAGTGCAGCGACTCGTTGCCCCAGCACACCGTGTTGGTCATGAGCACAGGCAGCGACTCGTCGAAGAGGTTTTCATAAACGAACAGCTCGGCACCGCGCATGGCACGGTTGCGCACGATGTTGCAGTTCATAATGTTGAGATACCTATATCCGTAGTCGGTTATATCACCGGGATTGACGAAGATGGCGCCACCCTCCGAGCCTCCGAGGCGCGAGTTAGACTCTGCCGAGTTGTTGGCGAACAACGAGTTGAGCGCATAGACATATCCCTTGCCCGAGCCGGAGAAGTCGGCACATACAGCGCCACCGCGTGCCACGACAGTGTTGCCGTCCTTCTCGTCGTCGAGGCTCAACGTGGCAAGATTGCCGCTGATGGCCGACTCTATTATTTTCAGTCCTGCATCGTGTACGAATATGCCGGCTCCATGCACAGCCTGGTTGCGCAGCACACGGCAGCGGTTGAGCGTGTAGTCCATGTTGTAGGCGAAGATGCCTCCGCCGTGTCCCATGTCGTCGATCACCTCCTCACCGTCGGCAGTGCCGTCGTCGGTAGTGACGGCATCGGCTGTCTCGCCGTTCACAATGGTGATGCCATCGAGCACCACGCGGTTGTTTTTGTTCTTCACGGCATTGTCGCCAGCTTCAAGGCGGCTGTACACCACGTGGTACACCTTACGTTCGGTATCAGAAGCCTTGATGTCGCCCGAGAAGATTGTAGGATTGGCAAACTCCCACGGCTCGTACAGACCGTTTTTGTTGAGGTCGGCACGGTGCTTGCTATTGCGGTCGGCAAGCAGTTGCTCAATATTCTGGTCGGGCGTGAGCTGGATGGTCTTGCCGTTCAGATCGACAATTTCAGTCAGCGAATAGCTGTCCGACGAGTTATTGCCATCGTCGCCGCTCTTCATCCCCATACTGAGTATCGGGTCGGTGGAATACGGATCGGAGTTGTCGAAGCTGCCATAGATAAACACGTTGGCAGGAATCTCGAACGACTGCATACGGCGGTCGGCGACAATCGTGCCTGTTACGTCAGAACCCACTTCGCGCACTACTGACGGACGGTAGGTACCACCCGTAACGAGAATCTCAAAGCGAGTGTTGTCGTTGGCAAGATAGCGCGGCGACGTAGCTGTTCCGATGTTGTTGGTGCGTGCGTGGTTGATGTAAGAGATGGCTGCATCGAGCGAGTTGAGCGGCGTATAGAACGAACGTCCGACATACTTGGCCTTCACATCATCAGCCACCTCTGCTCCACCGTCGGCTGAAACAAAGAGACGCGTGAGCAGCACATTGTCGTCGACATCGGGCAACACCATTGCATAGGCGCCTACCGTCAGTCGGTCCTTGGAGCCTCGGTGCACGCCCTTCACGTCGTGGTCGGCCACGCCGAGATGTTCCCACAGACGCTGGTAGGCTTTCGTCACACCATTGTTGATGAGCGGCGAATAGGGACGCGGATAGAACTCGCCGGCAGTGGCGAAGTAGGTATCAAAGTCGCTCGTCATCGACGTGTTGCCGATGTCGCCCGGAAGCTGATAGCGCTCCACGAAGCACGAGTTGTAGGGGTAGTAGGCTTCGACGGTAGCGGTTGGGTCGGCAGAATGGTGGATGAGGTCGCTGAACTTCTGGTCGACCACGCCCGAGATGTTCTTGTCGGTTGTGGCAGTGTTGCCCCACACTACGGAGTTGCCGCCGAAGAGGGCTCCAAGCTCCTGATAGATGCCGCCGCCCGTTGTGGCTGTGTTCTCGCAGACCGTGCACGATGCCATGTAGGCACGGTAGGAAGCAGTGCCGTCGGTGACGGCACCGTTGGCAGCGTAGATAGCTCCTCCCAGTCGGGCAGTGTTGTCGTGCATGACGCTTCCGCTGACGATGGCGCCCGGCAGCAAGGCGAGCGCACCGCCGCGTATGGCCCGACAGTCGGTTATGGCACAGTTGCGCACATGTGCATAGGCAGGCACAACACATCCGCCACCCATTCCGTTGAATCCGGAGTTGTCGGTAGCCTCACCGCCAACAAGACGCACACCATCAATGCCTGTGGACGGATTGACAAGCTTGCCGTCGACGGTCTTGCCCGGCAGTGCATGCAGGTCGTAGTCGGCCATCTCGCCCGTAGGCCATTTGCCGAACGTCACTACATGCAGGCCCGTCACCTCGCCTACGGCAGAGCCCGAGCGCGGCTGCGTGGTGGCACTCAGTATGGTCTGACGTGAGGAAATCACGTCGCGCTGGTCGTTGTCCCAATCGTAGCCAGTGAGCTGGCGCGTGGTAGTCTGGCTGTTGCCTGAACCGGAAGTGACGGTCTGCCATGTGCCCTCGTTGTAGCCTCCCATCATCCATACGCCCTGCGGCACAAGATAGGTGTAGCTCTGCGGCACATTGGCGTCGGCAAGCGTATTGACATGATAGACGAATCGATCGCCGTCTTCATCGGTCTCATAGCCAGCCACCTTCACGTACACATTATATTTATAGTCGAGACTGTCGGCAAGGTGTCCGGCAGCAGTCAGCACGCTCTGCAGTTTCTCTGCGCAAGCTGCGTTCTCGGGGTCGGAGCCGGAGCGATTGCCGTAGCCCGTCTCGGTGACGTAGTAGACGTAGTACTTCTCGTCCACCTCGGTGGTCGTCGTACTGCCCGTGGCTGTTGTCGTGGTGACGGTCTTCTTGCGCGTCTTCTCCTGCGGAGTGATGTTGGTAGAGTTGTCTGCCTCGTAGGCACCGATATCAATCGTACAGTCCTTTATACGGTCGGTATAGTCCATGTCGGTTGCAGGGATGGAAGGCATGTCCTCCGTTCCACCGTTAAGACACGGGTTGCCAATGAGTCCGTCGTCCTCGTTGAGTCGGAAATTGTTGGCGGCGCGTGCCTTGTTGAATCGTGTGCCGCCATCTACATACGCGCCCTGCGACGATGAGTAGCGCGTGTCGTTGCCCTTCACGGAGAAGGGATACGCCACCGTCGAATAGTTGTCGAGCGTGATGTTGCCGTCGGCCTTGGCAAACTTCGATGCGAGCGAGCCCATATTGCCGTTCACGTAGCAGTTGTAGGCACGGTTGAACATACTGGCGGCACTGGTGCCCACCTGCGTGGCAGTCATTCCGCCACCGTTCTTCATGTTGTCGTAGACCAGGCAGTTGTAGAGCGTCAGCGACGAAGTGATACCCGTAAGGTCGGCCTTTGCGTTCTGCCAGTGCATGATGCCGGCACCGGTGCTTTGGTTGGTCATGTTGTAGCACACGGTGTTGTTGTAGAACTTGGCGCTCTCGATGAAGATGCCGCCACCCTGACTGTTGGAGCGGTTGCTCGCCACAACGAGGTTGTAGCCCGTACCTTGAATCATGTAGGCTCCGCCACCGTAGTTGTCGCTATTGCCCCACGCCATGTTGCGGAGGATGAAGCTGTTGGTGATGATTGACTTGTCGCCGTCCATGTAGAGTCCGCCGCCGCGCGAGCGTCTGCCGTGCGTAACGTTGTTGACAATGATGAGATTCTCGAGCGTTGTGCCACGGAAGGCACGCACGCCGCCGCCTCCGTCGCGACACGCACTGTAGTTCATGATGTAGCCGTGGCGTATGGAGAATCCGTCCCAGCGCACACCCGAATACTCTTGATAGTATTTTGTGTCTGCCCACTTGCCGTCGCCGTAGCCCGGATAGCGGTACTGGTCTTGCGAGGTGAAGCTGGCGGACTGCTCTGAGCCCTCGATGTTCCATGTGGTGGTGCACACGTCGGGCTGGTAGAGCACGTAGTGGCGCTCGGTCTTGCCCGACTTAAGGAGCTTGTTAGTGTAGTCGTAGTAAGAGCCGTCGGCCTTCTTGCCGCTCTCGTCGCTCTCCGAGAACCATAGCTCACGCGACGAATTGGTCATGTAGATAGGCGTCTCCTTACGCACCTGCAGCACCGTCTCGTAGTCGGCTTTGCGCAGCGACTCCTGCCCCTTGCGGGCAGGTACATACTCAGAGAGCAGCGGGCGCCGGTCGCCGTCGCCAGGATTGCCGTCCTTCGGGAATCCTCCGTACACCTTAACACCGTTGCGAATGACGAAACCCTTAAAGTCGGTGTAGATACCGGCACCGACCCATACCGACATTTCCTCGAAGCCATCGTCGTTCTTGTGGGCGGCGTTGTAGCGTGCAGCCGTCTCCACAGCCATCTGCAAGCCGCTGATGTAGCGCTCGTCGCGGTTGTTGGTGACGAGGTTGTAGAGCGTACCGTCGGCACGCGTCTGGTTTTTGTAGTTGCCGTTGTCGTAGCTGCTGCCCTTCGTCGTGAAGAAGGCGCCGTAGGAATTGCTGGTCTGTCCGTAGGGAGCCGACTTTGCGTTGTAGTCGGCACCATACTTGGAGTTGTCGAGCGTGGCGGCGATAAGCTTGCCGTTCTCCTGCACATACATCGAATTGCCGAGCGTGTAGGTGCCGTCGGCAGAAGCTACGCGTGCTGTGTCGCACACGGCATTGCCCATGATGGCACGATCCCATGTGAGTCCGTCGTAGACATTGTTGGGGTTCTCGGCAAGCAAACTGAAGTCGGGCTTGCCGTCGCCACCGTCGTCGTTGCCGTCGTTGTCGCCACTGAGCGTCCAGTTGTCACGGCTCCAGTCGGTGTTGTACGACCTCACATATATAACCTTGCCAGCCTTTGGCAACAGTGCCTCGTAGGCACCGAGGTCGGGCAGTCCGCCAAGATTGCGCTCGTTGCCTGCAATGTCGGTTGCGACGTCGGCATTGGCTGGCGCACGGTTTATTATCACACTGTTGTCGGCAGAGCTTGTGAGCGGACGGTAACAAGCGTTGCCGCCATAGTAGACATTGCCACTCAGCGCCGCACCCACCTTGTTGGTTGGGTTGGCGAAGTTGGCAGCACCTTCCTTGCCGAGTGTAGCAATGGATATGGTGTTGTTGGCATTGGCTGTAGAGAAGTTATGAGCGGCATCGAACGTCTGATTGCCGGCGGCAAACGACGACGTGCCTATATGCTTCGGTGCAAGGCCGATGTTGTTGATGAAGCTCACGTGGTCGAACGTGTAGGTGTTCGACGCATCAAAAGTGTATATGATGTCGGAATTGTCGCTCTGGTTGTTGTTGACAACACAGTTGACAAGCGACAGCTCCCCATTGCGCAAATCGTTCATTGCCGCTATGGCAGAACCATAGTGGGCAGAGTTGTTCTCGATGATGCAGTTGCGGAGCATAATCTTCGTTGGCTTGTCGATGGCGTAGAGCGAACCGGCAAGCATAGCTCCGCCGTAGGGCATATAGGCAGAACCGGCAGCATAGCCGCGAGTGATGGCGATGCCGTCCAGGGTAATGTTGGCACCGGTCTCCACACGGAACACGTGGTATCTGCCCTCAGAGAGAGCCAATGCGTTGGTACTGCCCGTGAACTCTGTGCGGTACTTGGCGGGGTCGCGGTCGGCATCGGTAGGCCGTTCGTTGGTTGCCTTCGAAGGATAGCCACCGAGAATAGTGACGGGCAATTGCGACGCCTTGACAACAAAGCTCGATGCCTTGGGATCGTTCTCCTGGAAGGTGTAGGGAAGCGTAGGCACTATCTCGCCCTCACGCACAAGAATCTCCACGCGGTCGGCATCGTCGAGCAGATGGTCGTCGATCTCGCCGTCATCGCCAACAACGTCTACGAAGGCTGGAGCGTCGTCGCTCCAATAGAGTGTGCCGATGTAGGTGAGCAGATCGTTGAGCGACGTGTAAGCCTCAGCCCAGCTCGAGCCGTTGCCCTGCGGATTGCCGGTAGAGTCGTCGAAGTAGAGTCGCAGCGTGCCCGGCTTGGAGTGGGCATCAAACACTATCTCGGGCGAGTCGCTGATGTAGGGACCAATAGGAGGCTTAGCCTCGAAGTTGCGCTCGTGGAAGTCAGTGCATGGCTTGAAGAGCACTTCTTTTGCCAACTGTCCGTAGAGCATACCTTTGTCGCGCAACACGGAGTTGGAACGCGTAATCCAATAGTAGTCGATGTTTGTCCATGTCGCCTGCACTCCACGTTGTGTGGAGAGGCTGTCGGCGACATTGTATTGCTTTCCAGAGCCAATAGCAAACTCGGAAGAAGTGAGTTCATAGGTACCAGTCTGGTATACATCGTTCCACGCTGTGGAGTTGACATCGGTGATGGCATTGTTATAGAATAGTGTAGAGTCGCGCGACGGGCGGTAAGCATAAACCTGCGCCAGCGATTCAGTGGCCTTTTTGGAGTCTTTACCTGCTGTTTGCTTGAGCGAGTTGTTCCAAAGGATGTTGTTAATGACGGTGGCAGCACCCGTGATATAGAGTCCGCCGGTGTGCGAAGTAACGCCAGCACCCGTATCGTCCGTAACGTTCGACGTGTAGTTGTTGGCAATGGTGCACTGCTCCACGAGTCCGTCGCCGTTCACATAGACGGCGCCGTTGCTTGTGGAGGTATTGTTGGTGATGACGTTAGTGGCTATGATGAGATACTGCTCTTGGGCAAACGAGCGGTCGACAAATATGCCGGAGCCGTTGACAGCCGAGTTGTTGGCAACCATCGAGTTGTTGACAAAGCCAACTGCCGACATATAGATGCCTCCACCCTCTGCCGCCGAGTTGTTGTAGACGAGCGAATAGCGTATCTGTCCGCCGAGGTTGTAGATACCACCACCCTGCGGCGACAATGTTGCCGACTGGTGAAGGCTCTTCATTCCGGCATTGTTGTTGCGCACGATGCAGCGGCGTACGGAGTTGTTGGCTCCCATCATATAGATGCCTGCTCCCTGTTGAGGGCAAAACTTAAGGTCGCCGTTAGACGAGGCTGAACCTCCCTCCACTGTGACACCGTCGAGCACGGTAGAGAGCGAGAACTCCGCATCTGTGATGGTCTTCATCTCATAAGGATTGGCAGCAAACCATACCACATGATATGACTTACTCGACACAGCCCACATCTCGTCGGTGGTGTTCCACTTGGCAGAATTTTCGGTATAGTCACTGCCACGAAGAATCGTCTCGTTAGCAAACTGCCACGGTTCGTTGCCTTTATATTTTCGGTCGGAGAGATCGTCCTCCGTACCATCGAAACCACCATACACGCTTATGCCGTTGCGCATTTGGAAAGCGAGCGGCGTTGTCTGGTCGTCGGCAATGTTGCTCTTTATGTAGCTCTGCGGCACATACACGCCCTTGGCTATCCACACCTCGCCCTTACCGCGGGTGCCGTCGCCGTAGAGTTGGTCGATGGCACGCTGCGGGTCGGCATAGGCAGTTGCCCAAGAGAGTCCGTCGCTGTTGTCGCCTGTCTTCGAAACGTATAGACGGCGTCCTTTGGCGAGCGTCTCAAACTCGTAGGCACCGATATCAATGGCATCGTCGGAATTGTAGCGCGAGCTATTACCAAGGTCAACTTCACTCTCCAAGGTAGACGACACGTATTCGGTGTACCATTTCGTGTCGCCTGCCCCGATGAGCGCCGACTCGTCCATGAGCACAAACGAATATTCGGGGGTTCGGTTTGTAAGCATATCAAAGCTTCGGTCGTAGCCAATGTTGGACGTTGGCGCGGTAAACCAAGCCGCCGCCTCCTCATCGGTAAAGTTGTTGTAGCTGATGCGCTGGTTTTGGTTGTCGTCCTTGTCGCCCGTCTCCGTCTGCACCTCAGGGTAGGCGCAGTTGCGGAAGGCAGGCTTCGTCTCGGTCTTGGAGAGAGTGGACGAGCCCCATAAAACTGTATTGTAGAGCGTACCGCCACCATTGGCAGTGGGCACCTTGGCGGCAAGCGTAGCATCGGTGAGGTCGACGGCTGTGATGGTGTTGTGCACAATGGTAGTGTTCACTACTTTCGCTTTGTCGGAGAGGCGCACACCACCACCCGTGTTGTTGAACAATTCGCTGTTGCACAACACGGAAGAACCACCGAGCCACACGCCGGCACCACAGTTGACATTGGTGGCACGCGAGCCGGCAGCGTTGTTGTAAATGGCGCAGTGGCGTATGCGGTTGGCGTAGTTATCACTGTTGGTCACAGAAGGGTCTACATATATAGCCCCACCACGTGCGGCATAGTTGTTGACAAAGTAGCACTGCGAAACATCATACGAACGCTTCGAGGCATTACCATCATCGGAACGCGACGAACGGTTGATGATGAGAAGTCCGCCGCCATGACCGTCGTCGCTGTCTTCTTTGCCCGAGGCGTTGCCTCCGGCAAAGACCATACCGCAGACTACGGTAGAGAGACAAGCATCGTTCTTGTGCTCATCGCTCACGCCGAGGTTCATAACAAGACAGTGACGAGCATTGTCGGCTCGAGTGGGGTTTTCGGGGAAGATGATGTAATTGGCAGGCACGGAATCGTTGTTCATGCGGCTGTCGGCAAGAAGCACCGACTGGTACTGCATGTCGTAGCGATTGCGCGACGACGAGGGACTGGCAGCCTCTGCCGACGACTGCTCGTCACCGCGCAGTCCGCCATAGAGCTTCACGCCCGAACGCAACAGAAATCCATCTGTCGGGGCGTGGTAGACACTGTCGTCGGTGAGCTTGCTGTAGCCCTTCACCCATACCTCCTCGCCTGCCGATGCTTTAGCGAGAGCATTGGCGAGAGTCATCGGCGACTGCCATGATGAGCCGTCTCCGTCGGCAGCTGCGTTGGCTGTGACGTGATATATGCCTTTAGACGATTGAGCCACGACCTGAGCCGTGGCTAAGAATAGCAGCAAGAATGTTGCTGAAAGGTATTTATTGATTTGGTTTAACATAGCGCTGTTTCTGATGTTATCCATTAATTGTCTATTTCAAAAGAGAGTATTTCTGCAAACAGGGCATCAGTTGCCCGTTTGGAAATTGTCCACCACGATATTGGTGTTTTCACCGGAGTTGCCCTTCACGCGTATGTTGAGCTTGTACCATGTGGCAGGACGTAGCGGAGCCACTTGCGAAAAGTCAAAATGGTAGGTGTAGGGTTGCCAAACGGCTGAGCCTTCCGTCTGCGTGGAGATGGAGAAATCGACTCTTGGCTCCTTGCTTCCGTCGGGGAAGAAATAATGATAGACGCGGCCGTTGCGACGGCTGATGGGCGTCGTGTTGAAGAATGTCGACGTGCCTCCCACGGGAGAGAAGGTATAGGCGGAGCCATGAAGCTCGCTGAAGGGGAATAGTCTGCCGTTGCCCTCGCCCTCCACGGAAGCACCTCCGCAGTAGGAGAAAGCATTTACGGCGACGTCGACATAGGAACCCTTAGTGTTGTCGTAGGCCTGCTGAGCGTCCCATTGCACATCGAGCTTCGCAGCAAGACGACGGCACGTCATCTTCCAGTATTGCTTCATCTCTATATCGTTAGCCTTGGCGATGGAGAGATCGTAGGGAGAGGCTACGCCCGGCTTGGTGTTGACACCGTAACCCGTGGCGACACTAAGAAACTTCGCCACATCGACGGTGGATGTTGTGCCGTTGGTGGAAGCGTAGGTGTTGGGGATTTCCCAGGCAAGAATCTCATCGTTGTGGCTCTTTCCCTGCTTGTCGAACGCCTTGAGGCGCGCCTCAAAATCAATAAGGTTGGACTTCACGCTCTCGTTGGCTGCCTCAGAGGGCGAACTGTAGGTGATGCCATAGACACGCGCCGTACCCAAAGGCAAGGGCATCGTAAAGATGCGCACGCCGGAGTCGCTGCCGTCGGCATCGAGCACTGGTACAAGCGTAGAGCCGGAATGTGTGATTTCAGAGAGCGATTCAAACTCCTCACGCGTGAACGTGTCCCAATAGACCATCTTGCCTTCCTCGGCATCGAAACTGTCGTCGGAACGAGTCTTGGAGGTGTAGGCGATGATAATGGTCAGGCGGTCCCAGTCAACGGTCTCACCGGTGGGATTGCCGGGGTCGCCGACACGCGTCGATGCCGTGGGCATAGGGGCGGAGATGTGGAATTCCATCTGCACGCCGCCGGCTCTATTGCCGCCGTCGCCTCCATCCGTGTTGTAATGCTCACCCGCGCATGAGGCAAGGAGCAGCGAAAGGAGGATAAGTGATGACTTAAAGAATGAGTGGGACATTTACTATATATTAATATTCAACTTTCTGATTTGCTCACAACCGAAATGAGCTTCCAGCTATACTTCCACATCGTGCTCGCCACCCGGTTTCCAGTCGAGCTTCACGCTGACGCCGATGTTCTGCGTGGTGGTGACGAGGCTTCCGTCGTCACGGATGGCAGCCTTGATAATGCGGAGATTGCCGGCACGGAGGGGTTCAAGCACGTAAAGTGTGCTCTCCGTAGTTTTGCCGTTGGCAAGATGCACGTACACTTTGAATTGCCAGAGAGAATTATCAGTTTCGGCAGACGGGAATACGCCGCCGAGTGATGACTGTTGGGATTCGTCGGACGGGAGGATGCTGCTACGAGTGTCGCTGGAGGGGAAGCCAGTGGCGTAAAGCCCGATGAGGCGTCCGTTGGAGGCGCGGAGCTTGTTGGCACGTACGGGTACGGAGTGATCGAAGGAGTAGACACTGTCGTTCACGGCGAACGACGAGGCGAGCCCCGTCACGCAGCCACGGACGTCGCTGATGGCGACAGAACCTGGGTCGAGGACGAGACAGGCTGTGCAGTTCTGCATGTAGAGGTTGACATGAAACTCCTGGTCGCGGTTCTCAATTTCCATGGGCAGACGCGCCGAGAAGAGCCCCACCTGCTGGCTTGGAACGGTGTCGACATTCTCCGTCTGCACAAGGCGCATGGCGTCGAGCGACTGCAAACCGTCGATGTTGACGATTGGCTCCACGGCGGTGTTGGCTACAGCAAGGTTTTTGTAGCGTTGCACGGGCAGGAAGATGGTGTAGGAAGCCTGCGAGGCGTCCATCTGATGGGTGTCGTGCTGCGCGAGGCGAGCGTCGTCGGTGTAGAACGAGAGGTCGAGGTCGCGGGCGTGGTCGGTGAAGACGTCAGCAAGCGTGGAACTGAGGTCAACGCCAAACTGCCGCTCAATGTCGGTGGTCAGCTCTGTCTCTATCTCCGTGGAGATGTTGGTGTGGAGTTGCACGGTGTAGTTCACCTTGTAGTCCTTGCCGCAGTCCTTGAGATTTTCGTCAATACACGATGTGAGAGTCGTGGCGGTGAGGAAGGAGAGGACAAGAAGGCGGATGCCGTGATTGATGGATGTATGCATTGTTGATGTCGTTGTTATTGGGAGAGAGAAGGGAACGACGGAGACGAGGGCGCCCCGCTCCCAGTTAGATTTGATCTTGAGAACAACGGAGGCGAGGGCGCCTCCGCTCCCAGTTAGATTTGCTCTTGGGGACTGTCGGAGGCGAGGGCGCCTCCGCTCCCAGTTATAAGGGCGTTTGCATCTTTCCGACGCCCTGTGGTGGTGAACGGCAGACGGGTCAAGGTCTGCCGCCCTGTGTCGTTATTGAAGAGGATGTGTCAAAAGGCAAGCCGAGCGCGAGGCGCATTGCTTATTGTTTTGACACACTCCCTTTATTTGTAGACTTCAGACCATCGGTCGAACACTTACGGTCTGAATAATAGCTTTAGTCGATTGTATATTCAAACTCCATACCATTCTGCCACTCAAGGTTAACAGCCAAACCAAGGCTGATAGAAGAAGAGCGGAGGTCAGGAATCGTGTTGTAAGCGTTCTTCAAGCTGCCGATTGTGAAACGGGCAATTGTTGTGTGATCCTGAACGAAGATATGATCCTGTCCCTTCTTATCAACACTATTGACACCACCATTATTATTTGCATCTGTTGTATCCAACTTACCAACAAGATAGAACTTACCACCTTGCGGAACAATGCCGTCATGACCAAAGAACTCCATACCAGAGTTGTTCACGAGCTCAAGTGTAACGTAAACAACGTCAGCCTCATTGTCATCGGCACGCTTGTTATCAAGCACAAGAGTGTAGTTAGGACGAGTAAGCTGGTCGTTGCGAATCTCAAGAGTCATATTATCATTCTCGAGACCCTTATTCATCTCATTGTCATAAATAGCAGTCTTGAAATCTTCGCCAGATTTAGCTACATAATTCCAACCTACCTTTGAAGGCTGTCCACCTACGACAATACCCTTAAGAGTGAAGCTCTGCTTATTTTCTGCTTCATTTCTAATAGGCACAATACGGTCTGTAATCTCACCATTAGCTTTGGCATTATCAGAAAGAGTTGTGACACCGTTTCCTATACGCACCTGAGTTTTAAGTGTTGCCACAGCATACTGAATTGCTTTCTCAAGACCAATAGAACGAGTTGCTGAACTAACTGTTGATTCCCACTGATGAGAAGTTGCATTGTCCCACTTGTCATTCTTCCAATCCGTGTATGAAGGCCAACCTTCAAAACCAGTAAGCACATCATCAGTAGCTTTCAGAGTGGTATTAATCCAATAGTTCAAAGATGCGGGATAGCAAACTTTACTGTAATCAAGCTGATTTACAACACCACCAAGAGCATCCGTAGGATGTACATAAGAGAACACGCCATCTTCGCACTTAAGAGTAGCTACACCATCAGGCAAACCAAGTTTCGAAGTCACATCATCACCTTCATTAATGGTTGTATATGCCGTATTGGCATCATTCATAAGTTGCTGAAGGAACTCTAATGGTTTGGGGTAGTCTGTATCAGACACACCAATAGCCTTCTTCAACTCAACAAGAGTTGCAAGAACAGAGGTCTTAGAACCGGCTGTCAATTTAACGAACTTGTTGTAGAGCACACCAGCGTGCTTCAAACGAGGGTCTGTCACTGTTCCGGCGGTAACTCCAGCACCAAGTTCTTTCCATGTTTTTTTCTGTTCACCTTCTCCATATGACATTTCTGTCAACTTATTGAGCGCAGTTGGTATATACGCAAGGTTTGTCAACATATCGCTCTGTCCCTGTGCAGGTACAAGAGAGAACTCGATATTATTCAGATTAGTTGCAGTAGAAGCTGCTTTCTCGCCATCGTTGCCAGTGCTTTGCGGAACCTTGCTATAATCTGCGCTGATACCCAGCGAACCAGTTTTGAAACTTGCAGCCTCTGTTCCCGTTGCTGTTCCATAAAACACGAAGTGGTCTGTGCCGATTGGAATCATAATGTCGCGGTAAATACGACGGTGATTATCCGACTCAAAAGCATCCTTGTCAGAACCAAGGCTGATGTTTGTAGTCGATGTTGCTACAGTCCCAGGCTCACCAGTAAAAGTAAGAAGACGCATATTATTGATTCCACGGAAATTCCAGTCAGTACCTTCAGTTCCCTGCTGTGTCATGTCTGCACCCATACGTGTATTGCTTGTCTGCGGCACATTGAGTGCGAACTGTGTCTTCACGACAGTGTTCTCTGTAGGAGTTCCGTTACCGTTGTCTGCCGCGTCGTTGTCAGACGAGCAAGCGGTGAAACCCATCATTCCCGTGAAGGCCACGGAGCCCATCAGGAAATACTTGTTGATTTTGTTCATAATTTTTAAAAATGTTTTATAAAAGATTTATTGTTAATTGTTCAAATGTTTGTCGGCAGTCGGGGCGACTGCCGCCTCATATCAGCGCAGTTGCCAGAGGTTGCGCTCCGCCTCCTTGTTGCCAGCGTTGGCAGCGCGGCGGAAACGTTCTATAGCCTCCTGCCTGTTGCCCGTCATGTAGAGGGCACAGCCGAGGGCGTTCTGTGCACGGCTGTCGTCCTCAACCGTGCGGAGGAGCTGTAGGGCTTCGTCGTACTGCTCGCGCTGTATCAGCTCGGTAGCGCGGTTGATAGTGGCAGCGGCAGAGTCGGGCACGTAGTCGTAGTAGATACGTAGGTAGCCCGAGTTACGCTGGTCGGCGAGAACGTGACGGCGAAGATAGTCGTACGGCCGACCGCCCATAAGCTGCTTTATCTTGCGCTCGCGCAGGTCGGCGTCGGGCTCGGTGTCGATGATGCGAAGCATCTCGTCCCTCCCGTCGAAGTGAAGGTCCGCTATCTGTGCGCGAAGCTCAGCCCATGCCTCCCCGCCGTTTACAGCCTCGTAGAGGGAGTCGGGCGTTGCGACGCGCTGCTGAATGTAGCGCTTGAGAGCCTGGGCACGTGCGCCGGCAAGGTCAGAGTTGTGCTTCTTCGGACCTTCTGCCGAGGCGAGACCGACAATTTGTATGCAGCGCACACTCGACGTGGTGTCCTGCATTATCTGGCGTGTGATGTCGATGATGCGGTCGAGCACGTTGGCATTGTTGCGGAAGTCGTGCTTGATATTGGTCTTGTCGAGCTCGAAGTGGACATAGAGCGCACCCTTTTCACGCGAGAGCACACGGTCGGAGGTGTAGGGGCGATACTCGGAATAGGGCGAGAGCACGGGGTAGAGCTTTTGAAGCTCGCCCGCCTTGCCTGCATTGTCGGGTACGGAAGCCACGACGGGATTGAGCTGCGCCACATACTGTAGCTGTGCCACGTCGTGCGGGGCGAGGTCTTCCGTGGAGCAGCAGCCTTCCTTCTCGCGCTGCAGGGAGAGCGTGGCGGGCTTCTGCCATAGCCATGGCGCCTCTTCGCGCGTGAGAACAGTGGAATAGCGTATGGTGTCGCCGAGACTGCGATCAGAAGCAAGAGGCTGCGGCGTGAGCGGCGTCATGAGACGCTTGCCGTCGGCAGACGACGTGTTCTTCCGGGAAGCGAAGTGGAGAGCACGCTCCGTGTAGCGGCGATTGCGTGAGCCGCGGAAGACGGAGGCAGGCAGGAGCAGCGTGTCGCCATCAGCGGTGGCGAGGCGCGGCGTGTCCCACACGGCGAAGCGGCTACCCTGCCCCTTCGGTTCGCTGACGGCGAAGGAGAGGCTGAGTGTGTCGGGCGTCCATCGCGTAATGATGTCCTGCGGCTGCGACGCTGCTGCGTTTTGCGCCGTGAGGCAAGAGGGAGAGAGGCAGAGGGCTGCCAGAAGTGATATATTATAATATGTGGAATTGTTCATCTTTGTTTTTGTATTTCAGCGGGACGGGAGTCCACCGCTCCGTTTACCTTATATTATATACAATGGAGAGGGCTGCCTTAGTTGGCGTGAAGAACGTCTTTTTCTCGTCAGCTACCTTTGAGCCGCACGTCTTACACTCGTACTTGCCATACTTCGTTATGCCCACGCCAAGACCTATCTCCGCCTCGATGCTCCAATGGTTGCCGGGAAGCATCCATGAATAGCCATAGCCGAGGCCCACGGCGCCCATATCGCCCTGGAAACGATAGTCGCGAAGATTCTTGAAGAGTCCGAACGGCATCTTTATGCCTCCGGCGTTGTAGTGGGAATAGATGGCATGAAGCCCGAAGAAATGGCCCTCAAAAGGCGCACAGAGCCAATAGCGTGCCTCGGGCTGCACCGCGACATGCTTCAACTTCTTGTTGTCGGAGAATGTGAAAGGATTCCAACCAACCGACAGCTCACCCGTCCACTTTTCTCCGAGCTTCTGCTCGATGGCGAGGTTGGGAGTCGCCGTAGCCCAATATAAGGCATTGGTCTTGATAGCCGTGCGCTGTGCCGAAGCCGCTGAGGAAACGAAAGCTATCAACAGCACTACGGCCAACTTGCGTAGTATTACACTCATTGTTATTACTAAAACTCTATTCTAAATATAATGAAAAAATATAACTTCACCTAACATTATGTTCGCCGCAACCACTCCTTCCATAAAGGAAATAACTCCAAAGCAATACGAAATTCTTACATTGTGGCAACGCGCGTTTTACATTCTCAAAAAAAGAGTGTTGCAAAAATAATAATAATATGCAAAATAGTAAATAGCCAACAATAATTTTAATATTTAATTTAATATTGTTTTACAATGTAATACGAGCACAAAAGTTTTTTTAACATAACGCAATAAAGCACAATAATCGCATTATTGGAATGTTTACAAACCCCGTAATGTGTTCTGTACAAGCCATCGGGGGGGGGTAGTCAACGAATTTTAAAAATTTAATTATTGACACAAAACGATTGTTAACAAAGTTAAAAACGAGAAGAAGAAGCGCCAAGCCATAGCCACAAAGCGAAGCTCCCCATCACGAATCGGGCTATTCCACACCCGTTGTATACGCCGATTCCTCCAAGCAGGCTGGCGCTTACACGCTTTTGTTCCTGCATGATTTACTTAATTCGGATTTTTTATCTAAATTTGCAGATATAAAAAAACAGGAACAAACAATGAACATAAGAAATTCACAACTATGGCGCACCTTTGGCTCCATCTTCCGCGTGAAGCGCGAGGAGCGCGCCCTCGCGACAGTTGCCCTCATCGTGCTGCTTGTGCTCAACGCTCTCGTCATCGGCAAATACTATGACGTGTTCACACCTCTCAACGCCCACTACTGGCACCTCTTCATCAGCAAATTCCATATCTCCGGCTTCGACCCCATCACCTACTCCGTCGTGAGCAACTGGACAGCGGGCTACAACGTCTACCGCCACCCGCTCCTCGCCTTCTACATGTACATCCCTTATCTCATCAATCAGGCACTGATATGGGCGACGGGCATCAACTGCGCCATTTTCATCGTGGCTGCCATACAGATGTTCTGCGCCTTCTACTCCGCCCTCTTCCTCTACCGCATCTGCCGCGAGGTGGTCGGCGTGAGCCGCACGGACAGCACGCTGCTCACGACGTTCTACTTCGGCTTCGCCTTCGTGATGCTCTCGACGATGGTGCCCGACCACTTCGTCATCTCCATGATGCTTCTTCTGCTTGCCCTCTACATCTCGGGCAAACTGATGATGCGCGGCAAGCGACTGAAGGGATGGCAAGCCACGCTCTATTTCTTCCTGACGGCGGGCACGTCGCTCAACAACGGACTGAAGATTTATCTCTCCGATCTCTTCGTCAACGGCAAGCGTATCCTGCGCCCGAAGTTCCTCTTCGGCTGCATCCTGCTGCCCGCCGCCCTCACTTGGGGCGCGGCACGCATGAGCTACGACCACATCGTCTGGCCGCGCGACATGGCGGCAAAGCAGGCGCGCGCCAAGGCTAAGGCTGCCAAGCAGCAGAAGCAGCGGGCTGAAGCTGCCGAAAAGGCTCATGCCGACTCCTTACGCATTGCCTCCTTCACGGCAGCACAACGCGACTCGCTTGCACTCGCGAAGGCGTCTGCCGACTCTGTGGCGAAAGCGAAGGCCAACGCGCCGAAGGCGAAGCGACGCGCCAACAAGGGCGCTCCTATCTCTCACGGAGAGTTTCTCGACTGGACGGACGTAACCACGTCGCGCTGGGCATCAATACGCGAGAATCTCTTCGGCGAGTCGATACAGCTCCACTCCGACTATGTGCTGGGCGACGTGCTGAAGACAAGACCAATGCTCGTCAACTACCGCTACGCCGTCAACTACGCCGTGGAGGCTATCGTCGTCGTGCTCTTCATGCTGGGCATCTGGGCGGGAAGGAAACGGCGCTTCATGTGGCTCGTGCTCTCGTACTTCGCGCTCGACATGGCGCTACACGTCGGTCTGGGCTTCGGCATCAACGAGGTGTACATCATGTCTGCCCACTGGATTTACGCCATACCTATTGCCATCGCTTATCTCATGCTTTCCCTACAACGCCGACGCAAGCCTGCGCTCGCCATGAAGACAGCATTGCTTACGCTGACGCTGTGGCTATGGGCATGGAACGTGACGCTCATCACGGGTTACCTTTATTAATATACAACTGAGAACCTAAACCTAAACAATTATGATACCTCAGGAATACCAGAAATTCTACCTCAAGGACGTGACGTTCATGAACCTCATGATGCGCCGCATCTACAACGTGCTCATCGTCGCCAACCCATACGACGCCTTCATGCTCGAAGACGACGGACGCGTCGAGGAGAAAATCTACAACGAATACGTGGAGCTCGGACTGCGCTATCCGCCCACCTTTACGCAGGCAAGCACGACGGAGGAGGCACGCCAGGTGCTGCGCACGATGAACATCGACCTCGTCATCTGTATGCCGGGCAATGCCGACAACGACGCCTTCGACGTGGCGCGCGACATCAAAGCGGAGTTTCCCCACATGCACTGCATTGTGCTCACGCCCTTCTCCCACGGCATCACGAAGCGCATGGAGAACGAAGATCTGTCCATCTTCGACTACGTCTTCTGCTGGCTTGGCAACACCAACCTCATTCTCTCCATCATCAAACTCATCGAGGACAAGATGAACCTCGACCACGACATACGCGAGGGAGGCGTGCAAATGATTCTTCTCGTGGAGGACAGCATACGCTTCTACAGCTCCATCCTGCCCAATCTCTACAGCTATATCCTCGCGCAGAGCAAGCGCTTCTCCACGGAAGCGCTCAACCGCCATGCTGCCACGCTGCGCATGAGGGGAAGACCAAAGGTGGTGCTGGCGCGCAACTACGAGGAGGCTATGGCGCTCTACGAACGCTACTCCGACAACGTGCTCGGCGTCATCAGCGACGCACGCTTCCCCATTAAGGGCGAGAAGGACAGCGAGGCAGGACTGAAACTCCTGCGCGACATACGTTGCCACGACCCTTACCTGCCGCTCATCATGGAGAGCTCGGAGACCGACAACCGCACCAAGGCTGAGGAGGAGGGATTCCGCTTCGTCGACAAAAACTCCAAGAAGATGTCGCTCGACTTGAGGAAGATGCTGGAGGAACACATGGGCTTCGGCGACTTCATTTTCCGCGACCCGAAGACGAAGGCGGAGATAATGCGAGTGCACTCTCTGAAGGAACTGCAGGACAACATCTTCAACATCCCCGACGACTCCATGCTCTACCATATCTCACGCAACCACATGAGCCGCTGGCTCTCGGCAAGGGCGATTTTCCCCGTGTCGGAGTTTCTGAAAAAGATTACGTGGGAACGCTTGAAGGACATCACTGCCCACCGCGAGATTATTTTCGACGCCATCGTGCAATACCGCCACATGAAGAACATCGGCATCGTAGCGGTGTTCGACCGCATGAAGTTTGACACCTACTCCCATTTCGCACGCATCGGCGAGGGATCATTGGGCGGCAAGGGCAGAGGTCTCGCCTTCCTCGACAACATCATCAAGACGCATCCGGCGTTCAACTCCTTTGAGGGGGCGACGGTGCAGATACCGAAGACCGTCGTGCTCTGCACGGACATCTTCGACCAGTTTATGGAGCAGAACAATCTCTATCAGATTGCACTCTCCGACGCTTCCGACGAGGATATTCTTCAACACTTCCTCCGAGCCCAACTGCCCGACTCGCTGATAGCCGACTTCTTCACGTTCTTCGAGGCTACGAAGAGCCCTATCGCCATCCGCTCCTCGTCACTCCTCGAGGACGCCCACTACCAGCCCTTCGCCGGCATCTACTCGACGTACATGATTCCCTACCTCGACGACAAGTATGCCATGCTCGAAATGCTGGCGTGTGCCATAAAGGGCGTCTACGCCTCTGTGTACTACCGCGACTCGAAGGCTTACATGACTGCCACGAGCAACGTCATCGACCAGGAGAAGATGGCGGTGATTCTGCAAGAGGTGGTGGGCAAACAGTATGACGGACGCTACTACCCCAACATATCGGGCGTGCTGCGCTCACTCAACTACTACCCCATCGGCGACGAACGCGCCGAGGACGGCATTGCCTCTCTGGCGCTCGGACTGGGCAAGTACATCGTCGACGGCGGACAGACGCTGCGCGTCTCTCCCTTCCACCCCCATCAGGTGCTGCAAACGAGCGAGCTGGAGACTGCACTACGCGAGACGCAGACGCGCTTCTATGCCCTCGACACGCGCCACGTGGGCAGCGACTTCAAGGTGGACGACGGCTTCAACATCCTGCGCCTGAAGGTGAAGGAAGCGGAGAAGGACAACTCGCTCAACTACATCGCATCCACCTACGACCCCTACGACCAGGTGATACGCGACGGCATCTACGAGGGCGGACGCAAGGTGATTAGCTTCGCCGGCGTTTTGCAACAGGGCGTGTTCCCCTTGCCGGAGTTGCTGCAGATGTCGATGAAATACGGTGCCGACGCCATGCGCCGACCAGTGGAGATAGAATTCGCCTGCAACCTCAACGCCGACCGCTCCGGACAACTCTACTTGCTTCAGATACGCCCCATCGTCGACTCCAAGCAGATGCTCGACGAGGACGTGAACGCTGTGCCCGACGACAACTGCCTCGTGCGCTCACACAATTCGCTGGGCCACGGCGTGACGGAGGACGTGACGGACATCGTGTACGTGAAGACCGACGAACACTTCACGGCACAGGACAATCCGACAGTGGCGCGTGAGATAGAGAAAATCAACAAGAAATACCTGGAAAGTGGCGCCAACTACGTGCTGGTGGGACCGGGCAGATGGGGCTCGAGCGACCCGTGGCTGGGAATACCCGTGAAATGGCCGCACATCTCGGCGGCAAGGGTTATAGTGGAGGTGGCACTGAAGAACTATCGCGTCGACCCAAGCCAAGGCACTCACTTCTTCCAAAACCTTACATCGTTCGGCGTGGGCTACTTTACGGTGGACGAAAACCGTGGTCAGGGATTCTTCCGCAAGGACTTGCTCGACAAGATGGAAGCCGTGGAAGAAACGGAACACGTGCGCGTAGTGAAACTCGCGAAGCCAATGAAAATAATGATGGACGGAAAGAAAGGGGAAGGAGTCGTCATAAACACTCTCAACAGCATTTCCGATTGACGGAATGACGGTTTTCTTGTCGGATATTTGTATCTCTGATTGCCTAAAACTGCCTTCTGAACGGACGGGGCAGTCGCTTGGCGTGTTTTTCACGGATTTGGACGTGCAGACGGAATACACTGTAAGCCAACTGTTTGCCGACGTTGACGCTTTTGTGTGCAATGCCGAACGCCACCTAAAGAGCCACTTTAGCGATGCTAAAGTGGCTCTTTAGCATATATATAGTGCCGCTTCAGATGGCGTAAAGTAGAGGTTGGGAAGGAGGAAAACGCAGGAAAAAGGCTGTTTATGCCCGATTCGCCCATAAAATTAATGCCTCACAGAGCAATAAACACCGTTCTTCCTGCTGCCCGACACTCTAAAACGCAAAAAGTTTTTGTAACACTTTTTTACTCCACGTACAATATTTGCACGTCATAACTGGGAGAGGGGGCGCCCTCGCCCCCGACATGATTGGCATTGAGAAGCGAATAACTGGGAGAGGGGGCGCCCTCGCCCCCGACATGGTTGGCATTGAGAAGCGAATAACTGGGAGAGGGGGCGCCCCCGCCCCCGACATGGTTGGCATTGAGATAAAAAAAACTGGGAGAGGGGGCGCCCCCGCCCCCGACATGGTTGGCATTGAGAAGCGAATAACTGGGAGAGGGGGCGCCCTCGCCCCCGACATGATTGGCATTGAGATAAAAATAACTGGGAGAGGGGGCGCCCCCGCCCCCGATTATTCTGAAAAAATTTTTGTTGTTGGTCGGGGGCGAGGGCGCCCCCTCTCCCAGTTATTCTGAAAAAGCCGTTTGTTGGTCGGGGGCGAGGGCGCCCCTCTCCCAGTTATTCTAAAAAAGCTTTTTGTTGGTCGGGGGCGAGGGCGCCCCTCTCCCAGTTATTCTAAAAAAGCTTTTTGTTGGTCGGGGGCGAGGGCGCCCCCTCTCCCAGTTATTCTGAA
>ERZ808270.177-NODE-177-length-40619-cov-4.099719_pt1 | contig 40619 bp, 37 predicted proteins | sample MGYA00521082_ERZ808270 | MGnify/ENA primary metagenome ERZ808270 (study PRJEB31516, sample SAMN03275594) | gut metagenome | biome: mammalia-associated habitat; material: feces | host: Papio cynocephalus | place: Kenya | collected 2012-07-27 ... | reverse complement strand
TCCAGCTTCATGTAGTCGAGAAAATCATGCATCCAGCCCATGTTCCACTTGTAGCTGAAATTAAGGCCGTCATCTTCCACCGGACCGGTTACTTTCGGCCATGCGGTTGATTCCTCCGCAATCATCACGGAACCCGGATTTCTTCCAAGGATCAGTGTATTGATATGCTTGAAAAACTCAATGGCTTCCAGGTTTTTATTTCCGCCATAAATATTCGGAACCCACTGTCCGTCTTCCTTGCCGTAATCCAGATACAGCATGGATGCAACCGCATCGACACGAAGTCCGTCTACGTGATAATTCTCAATCCACATCAGGGCACTTCCAATCAGGAAATTCTTGACCTCATTCTTTCCGTAATCAAAGATTTTGGTTCCCCAGTCCGGATGCTCGCCTTTGCGTGGGTCTGCGTATTCATAAGTAGCTGTGCCGTCAAACTCTGCAAGTCCATGCGCATCCTTTGGAAAATGTGCAGGTACCCAGTCAAGGATCACGCCAATCTTGTTCTTGTGGCATTCATCTACCAGATGGGCAAAATCCTCCGGCGTTCCATAACGGGAAGTCGGTGCATAATACCCCGTTACCTGATAGCCCCAGGAACCATCGTACGGATACTCAGAAATTCCCATCAGCTCAATGTGTGTATATCCCATCTCCTTGACATAAGGGATCAACGTCTTTGCCAGATCGCGGTAGGAATAAAATCCATCATCATCCCGTCCCGGATGACGCATCCAGGAACCCGGATGTACCTCATAAATTGCCAGCGGCTGCTCATACACTTTCTCTTTGGAAAGTTTTTTCCTGGCATTCATCCATTCGCTATCCGACCAGAGAAAATTGGAAATATCCGTGACAATAGAAGCGGTCTCCGGTCGCAGCTGTGCATAGTTTGCATAAGGATCTGCTTTGTACAGCTTTCTTCCGTCCTGCGCGATAATCAGGAACTTATACATGCAGCCAATCTGAACACCCGGTACAAACAGTTCATATACCCCCATCGTCTCCGGTGTCACACGTTTCATCTCGTGGGAAGTTTCATTCCAGCCATTAAATTCCCCAATCACATATACACGGTCCGCATGCGGTGCCCAGACATCGAAGCATACTCCCTCTTCTCCTTCAATTGTCATTTTGTGAGCACCCATTTTACGATAAATATCATAATGTGTTGCCTGTCCAAACAGGTAACAATCCATCTCTGTAAAATTACTCATAAATACCCTCCCTGTCTTCTCTTATCTATCTTACTCGAAGTCTTTTTCCGTTAGTACAATTCTGTCATCATCCGTATAACGGCTCGCGGTCAGAATACTGATGGCTTTCTTTAACCCTCCATGTGCCTCCCGATGAATTGCTTCATCCACAATGTCTTTCACCTCTGTCAGGGTTGTCGCCTGGTCCAGTCTCTGAATATTGCTGATCCGGTTATATAATGCCAGAACTGCCATGTCATCAATTTTATATCCAAGTTCTCTGGAATAAGAGCGTGCAAACGTTACCAGCTCGTCATTCGTAAAAATCGGAACGGAAATCTGTTCGCTGAATTTCTTGGCAAACGCTTCATTCTGTGCAAATAATCTCTTGATACCCTTGGATGTATCTTCCAGTATAACAAAAAGACCACTCTCATCTGCATCCAGCAATCCGGATAACTCCGATACGGTCTTTTTCTCCATATCTCCTGCCTGCTCGATAATCAGGCATCCTCCTGCTACCTTATCCAGCAACCCTCCGACATCTTTCTGGTTCAGAGCTTCTGCATGAATCTTTCCAATCTTTCCATCCAGAACTCCGGTCTCCTGCTGTAGGACTTTGATCATGCTGGTGGCAAGTGTCGTCTTTCCACTTCCCTGCCCCCCTTTGATTACAAGGTTTCCTGTCGATGCAGGTTCCTTTTTTTTCAAATGGGAAGATGCAACCGTCAATGCTTTGCAGAGCTGATCCTCCATTCCTTTCACTGGCATAAAATACGAAAAAATCGCTTTCTGTTCATCGGTCAGTTCTACAAGAGGCATATTATGCTTCTCCTCTTTTCCCAGATCCACCGGTTTTTCCGCCTGTGGCATATGCGTTGTCTTTCCTTTCCAGAAAGAACGATCTGATTTTCTTCTTACAAAAGCAAACTCTTCTTCTCTCTCCTGTGCAAGGGTCGGTTTCTGCGGCAGGTCCTCCATAGGGACTTCCTCGAAATCTTTTTTCTTTGTTGTATCTGGTTCTGTCTTTGTTTCTGTTTCCATTTCTTCTACACCACGATTCTCATTTAAGTTTTTGTCATCTTCTGTCACATCGGATGTCTCTTCTGCCGGTTTCTGTGCGGCAGCTTCAGTCTTCTTTTTCTGCTGGGAACGTACCATTTCTTCTAAAGATACTCCCTCCGGCCAAAGTTCTTCGGCATCTGTATCCCTGGCAGGCTGTTCCTCTTTTTTGTTCTCTTCCTCTTCTTCCTTTCGTTCTTCCGGCTCATTCGTTGCCGGCGGTGTTTCCCTTTCCGGCGTCTGTGGCGGTGTTTCCGTCGTTTCTTCCACAATATCCGCTTTCTCTGCCAGTACCGCATCCAGTTTTGGCAACACTCCGGTCAGGCGGTCCATAATATCGCCTGCTTCCTGCAATGCACGGGCTTTTGCAGATTCGAGTTTCCGCTTCCTGGCATCTTCGAGTGCAGTTTCTGCTGCCTTGCGGGTTTTTTCCCAATCATCCAGCACTTCCTCAATTGTCATCTGACCCGTGATCTGATGTTCAACCATGTTTTTCTCATTGGTCATCATGCTCATCTGACCGTCAGAATCTTCTCCCAGAAGTTCTTTAAAATTGGTCTTGAGCGAACCGTCGATCTCCTCGTCCGTTTCAATATGCTGTGTATTCTTTTCCGGCTGTACCTGCGGTTTTTCTTCCTCCATCTGCATTTTCAGATAAGGGACATCTTCTACCATGCGGTTGATATTGTCCAGCGTATCCGTAACCGTCTCTTTTTCGGTTGCATCCATAATCTGCTGCATACCCTTTGCGATTTCCGCCTGAAGATTGACGGTATTAAACCGCTCTGTATTTACTTCTACTTTCGGAATTTCAACCGGATCATGTACGGTTTCCCCTGCACGCACCATCTCATCTGCATCGATGTGCGTCAATCCTGCTCTGTCATCTTTTGCCTGACAAAATGACCGATACTTTTCTTCCTGTGCTTTGTTCAACGGCTGATACAGCATTTTCAGTTCAAGTGCACGTTCCACATACGGTCCGTCTCCAAACCAGAGCACCAGCTCATCACATGCATCAATGCACTTCTCACTCATTCCTGCTTTATGATACAGATAAGCAAGTTCATATGCCCACTCTTCCGTATATTCCTGTTCCTTGAGTTCCTCAAGAATCGGTATCAGTTCTTCATAAGAAGCCCCCTGTGCCTTCTTGATATCATAGCGCAGCACATATTTGAGGGTATCATGAGGTGCAATCTCCACAAACTCGTCGTAATAATCCTGTGCCGCCTGAAAATCCTTCATCTTGACCGCCACTTCCGCAAGACGATAAATAATCATTCTTCCGATCGGTGAACGATCATATGCCATCAGCAAAACTTCCCGGCTCTCCTCATAACGCTGTACTTTTTCGTACACTTCCCCAGCTTTTACCAGACCATTTACATTTTTGACCTTATTCCAATTGATGGTATCTGCAATATCTGCTGCCTCATCATACTTCTCTTCCGCATAGCGGGATTTCATCTGATCAAGCTTCAGATTATATTCATATTTGTCCAATTGTTATCTCCTTAAAGTATCCCCAAACAGGTCTATCTATCTATTGTTCAGTATACCATAGGCGGCAATTAGTGTCAAAAAATAATCCGAAAAAAAGGCTGCACGAAAGTACGTACAGCCCTTGAAATTACTGGTTTTTCTCACATTCCTTTTTCTTTGTGGAATCTTTTAGTATTCTCTTTTTCTTTTGCTTTTCCTCGTAATATATGATGCCCCCGGTTGTCTCGTCCACACCGGCTGCATCGACATACGCATCGGTTACGGTTGTCAGATGTTTCTTCCGAATACTGTGGTTCACCAGTCTGCGGATGATATAGTAAATCATGGCAAATACCGGAACTCCAAGCAGCATACCCAAAAATCCGAACAGGCCGCCTCCGATCAGGATCGAAAACATTACCCAGAATGCAGATAATCCGGTGGAATTGCCTAAAATCTTCGGTCCGATAATATTTCCATCTACCTGCTGCAGAATAATGATAAATATCAGCAGATACAACGCATGCAGCGGACTTTGAATCACCACCAGAAGAAGTGTCGGAACCGCACCGATAAACGGACCAAACACCGGAATGACATTGGTCACACCAATGATAACTGCAACCAGTATCGTATCCGGGATATGCAGGATCAGACATCCAAAATAACAGATCACACCGATGATGGCAGAATCTATAATCTTTCCAATGATAAATCCGCCAAATACTTCATCTGCCTTGTGGAAAACTTCGATAATAATATTTCCCTGTTTTGGCTTAAAGATCGCATACACAATCTTTTTGCTCTGTCCCACCAGGCTCTCTTTAATGGATAAGACATAAACAACCACAATAATTCCAATGATGAAGTTTAATATGGATTTGACCATCGTGATTACCCCGGAAGTAATCTGCAATAGATATTGCTGCATCTGTGGAAGCAGATCTTTCGTCGCCCAGTTCTCCACATGATCGGTCAGCTTTGTCAGCATATCACTGATGGTATCTGTCACTCCATAGGCTCCGAGTTTTCCACTTTTCACCATATGAATCAGACTTTCTACATTGCCGGGCAGTGTTTCCACCAGCCCGGTAACACTTGATACCACCGAAGGAACAATTGCGGCGATCAGAAGCACCAGTATCACCAGAAGGAACAGGATTGCCCCGGCAATGGACAATCCACGTGCCACTTTTGCCGCAGATTTTTCCGATTTCATTTTCTTTTTCAGAAACGGCAGCCAGCGCCGCTCCTGAAATTTCATGACCGGATTAAGCAGATACGCAAGTCCCAGTCCGATAATGATTGGCTGCAGTGCCGAAGTTACAAGATGCCATGTATCCGCAACCCCTTTATATCGAAACACAAGAAAGAAAAACAGAATACAGCATGCAAATGTTACAAAAACAGTCAGTCCGATTTTGGCAAGCAGCATGGTCTGCTGCATTCCGTTATCCTTTTCTTCTTTCTCTTTTGTCTGTATCAGCTTTTCGCTTTCTGTCATACAGACCTCCTTATCCACGATAATAGTTGATCAGACAGCCTTTGAGAATGATATCTTTCTCATCCGGTGTCAGTTCTCCCATACGCAGAGTAAATGGCTTTAAGGCACCATCCTTTACCACATATGCCTCAAATTCTGTCTTTCCGTCTGCGATTGCCTCACGGATCTTTGGAACAAACAGGTAATCCAGATTGTGGAACGGAAGCTCTCCCTTATCAATCACAAACGGAATCATACCCCAGTTGATCAGGTTGGAGCGATATCTCTTAGTCGCATATTCGTTTGCAATGTTTGCCCATCCGCCAAGTACCTTCTGGCAGGAAGCAGCCTGCTCACGCGCAGATCCGTCTCCCGGTTTTACTGCAAAAATCGTGCTTCCGAAACCAACGTTTGAGCGGTTGACATCGGAAAATGTTGCACGGATTGTATCCATAATCGGATGAATCTCCGGAAGTGCATCTCCCGGACAGGTATCTGCCTCGACCGCCTTCTGTGCCTTCTGTACTTCCTTGGCACGTCCAACATATTCCGGATCCTTTCTGGAAAGTGCAAATTCAGCCAGTCCCAGTGGATTGGAACGGTAAGAAGAAGTCTCTCCGGAAGGAATCAGCTCGTCCGTTGTGGTCACCGGATCGTGAATCTCGGAGACAACTTTCAGCACAAGATTCTCTGGAAGCGGGCTCATCGCAGGCCAATCCTTAATGTTTGGTCCAAACTGGATCTCTACGCTCGGATCTGCCACACCCTTGCTATCAAATACACGGTTTTCATAAATCGTCTTATCAAAGAAGTATTTCGGCTTGCTGTAGTTTACATCAATATCGGTAGCTGCGGTAAGGAATCCCTTATTTGCAGCGGTTGCAGCGATAGAACGTGCATCCATCAGTGCTACGGAAGCAACCTGTCCGTTCTGTACCTTAGATCCCTCACGGTTCGGGAAGTTACGTGTAGAATGACGGATAGAAAATGCATTGTTCGCAGGTGTATCTCCAGCACCAAAGCACGGTCCGCAGAATGCAGTCTTGACAATAGCACCTGTCTCTAACAGGTTGGCAACGGCACCGTTCTTTACCAGTTCCATATAAATCGGAGTGGAAGCCGGGTAAACACTTAACGTAAACTCGTCCGCTCCAATGGAAGTACCCTTTAAGATGTCCGCTGCATCGCAGATATTTTCAAATCCACCACCGGCACATCCGGCAATGATACCCTGATCTACATACAGTCTTCCATTCTTTACTTTACTCTTTAAATCCAGTTTGACTTTTCCATCAAAACTTACCTGTGCACGCTTCTCACAGTCATCAAGAATATCCATCAGGTTTGCATTTAATTCCTCAATCGTGTATGTATTGCTTGGATGGAATGGCATCGCGATCATTGGCTTAATCTCACTTAAATCAAGTTCGATAAAACTGTCATAGTATGCAACTTCTCCCGGATTCAGTTCCTCGAAATCTCCGGTTCTTCCGTGGATCTCATAGAACTCCTTCACCTGGTCATCGGTTCTCCAGATGGAAGACAGACAGGTTGTCTCTGTTGTCATAACATCGACACCGATACGGTAATCAACACTCAGATTGGACACGCCAGGTCCGACAAACTCCATCACTTTATTCTTTACAAATCCGTTGGCAAATACTTCCCCGATAATGGCAAGTGCGATATCCTGCGGGCCGACACCCTTCTGCGGGGTACCTGTCAGGTAAATGCCGACAACTCCCGGCATATCAATATCGTAAGTCTTATTCAAAAGCTGCTTGACAAGCTCCGGACCACCTTCTCCAATTGCCATGGTTCCCAGTGCTCCGTAACGGGTATGGGAATCTGATCCAAGGATCATCTTTCCGCCGCCTGCAAGCATTTCTCTTGCGAACTGGTGAATAACTGCCTGATGAGGAGGAACATAGATTCCACCATATTTCTTTGCACATGTCAGGCCAAACATGTGGTCATCTTCGTTGATGGTTCCACCGACTGCACACAGACTGTTGTGACAGTTGGTAAGTACATAAGGAATCGGGAACTTCTCAAGACCTGATGCTCTGGCGGTCTGAATGATGCCGACAAATGTGATATCGTGGGAAGTCAGCTTATCAAATTTGATCTGCAGTTTTTCCATGTTGCCGGATGTATTGTGACTCTTTAAAATTCCGTATGCAATGGTTTGTTTCTTTGCATCTTCCGGTGTAACAGTCTTTCCTGTCTTTGCATTGACAGCAGCTGTCGCTTCCGGTGAATTAATGACAACATCCTTGCCATTGACCAGGTATGCGCCGTTCTCGTATAACTTCATAGTTTCCTCCTTGTTTTCGAAATCATAGTTATTGATAATTATATAATAAAATGTATTTTTATGCAACGATTGCAAACGTAATGGATGCCGCAAACAAATCGCCGTCCACCTTGATTGCAAACTCGCCGCCCATCAGCTGTGTGAGATTTTTTGCAATGGACAGTCCCAGACCGCTTCCTTCTGTCGTACGGGATTCCTCCCCCCGCACAAAGCGTTCCGTCAGATCTTTATGCGCTGTCCCCTGTTCCGGCAGCGGGTTCTTTGAAATATTTTTGATACTGAAAACCGTATTGTTCCCCTGCACTTCCAGGTCTACATAAACACGGGTATTTTCGAGTGCATATTTTGCCGCATTGGTATACAGATTTTCAATTGCGCGATAGAGCTGCCGTCCATCTGCCCGGATCATCACCGAATTGTGCGGCAGTTTCGTCACGATGGTCAGCCCACGTGCCTCAAAACGTTCATTAAACTCACCGCCCGTCTGATACAATAATTCTACCAGATCGATTGTCTGCATATCCAGCCGGATATTTCCGGAGCTGATCTTAGATGCTTCGACCAGATCCTCCGTCAGCTGTTTCAACCGCTGGGATTTTTCATCCAGAACCCGGATGTAGTTACGCGCATTTTCATTTTCCAGATTTTCACGCTTGAGCAGATCCACATAATTGACAATGGAAGTAAGCGGCGTCTTGATATCATGGGAAACATTTGTGATCAGATCTGCCTTCATCCGCTCATTCCTTATACGCTCCTGAATGGCTTCACTCAGTCCTGCGCGGATATTATTCACAGAAGCTGCAATACCTCTTTCCTGTCCGTGAAACTGTTCCACATCCAGTGTCGTATCCAGTGCTCCCGCCGCAATTTTTTCGATTGCATGCTGGATCTCATATCTTTCACGCGCTTTTCTCGTGCAGAGTTTCGGATTTTGTCCGGAAATAAAAACCCTCTTCAGAAAACTTCCTGTCTGGTAAATCAGGCTGTGCGTCAGAAGCGTATTGTTTTTTGCCCGCCGGACAATGCTCATATAAAACAGCAGGAAAACGACATCGACCAGATACCCGATGGTTCCGACCGCAACCATCAGCCCGGACAGTTCAAACTGTATATTATGGAGATTTCGGCATAAAAAGAGCACCAGATAAATGAATGCCACAAAAAGTACCATCTGGATGTCCGTATAAATTTTATCCATCCAGGTCAGGTAAATGGTTGCATCCTCCTCCGATCTGCGCCCCGCAACGCCTGTCAGATAGGCAAGAAAGACAAAGCTTCCGACCATTCCGATCACCATAAACGTGCTGAGCATGCCCAGCCCTCCGATATGTTTGCGCAGATTATACCCGATTCCATAGAGCCCGCAAAGCATCATAATCAGAAACATCTGATGCATGACAACTGCCGCACCCTTTTTCCCGCTGGAGAATTCTTTCATAAGCAGCTATGCCCCCGCTTCAATTTTGTAACCGACACCCCAGACCACTTTCAGATACCGCGGTTCTTTCGGATTGATTTCGATTTTTTCCCGGATGTGCCGGATGTGAACGGCAACCGTATTATCCGCACCGATCGCTTCCTCATTCCAGATTGCCTCATAAATCTGGCTGATGGAAAATACTTTTCCTTTATTTTTCATCAGAAGCAGAAGGATATTGTACTCAATCGGGGTCAGTTTCACTTCTTCCCCGTCTACCGTAACCTTTTTTAATTCATCATTAATGACCAGACCACCGGCTTCATAAACAGCATCGCCGGAAGGTGTGCTGGAAAGTGTGGTATAGCGGCGAAGCTGTGACTTCACACGGGCGACCAGTTCCAGCGGATTAAACGGCTTGGTCACATAATCGTCCGCTCCCACGTTTAGCCCCAGGATCTTATCCGCATCTTCTGTCTTTGCCGACAGAATGATAATGGGAATGCTGCTTGTTTTGCGTGCCTGGAATGTTGCGCGGATTCCATCGAGTTTCGGCATCATCACGTCGATCACCATCAGATCGATTTTCTTTGTGCGAAGCATCTCCAGAGCCTGTTCTCCGTCGTATGCTTTTTCTACCTGATATCCTTCCTGAATCAGATAAATTTCAATCGCGTCTACAATTTCTTTGTCATCATCACACACCAGAATCGTCATGTGGATGCCCTCCTATCAGGTTCTTTATCTTGTTCTGAAGTCCGGCAGATTTTTCTTTTTCTTCCGCCGGTTCCTGTTCTTCCTGCTCATCTTTCCACTTAAAATAATCAGCATCCAGATTCACACGCAGTTCTGCTTCCAGCTGCTTTAACTCTTCGTCGTCATCTTCTACCATAACCGGTGCCTGAACTTCCGGTTCGTCCGGCACTTTCTCCGGTTCCTCTACCGGTTCTTCCGGTACGGAAAGTCCCAGCTTATCCAGATATGCCTGATTGATCTTAATATCGGTCTGCCGGTTTGCATAAATTGCTTTTTCTTCCCGCTTCTCCTGCTCGTACTCCGGTCTACCTTCCATCTTTTCCCTCTCAATCTCACGGTTCCGTTCCTCGATGATCTTTAAGTACTTTTCGGTATCAACCAGATCCTGCAGCTGTCCTTTGAGTTCGGATTTGTTGGTCCTTAATTCCTGTTCTTCTTTTTCCATCTGTTCTTTAATTTCCTGATAGATGGCGCCAACCTTTTTGTCCGCCTCCTGCATGATATCCTGCATGCGGTTTAATGTCTCATCCATATACATGACAGATGCCGCATAAATGTCCTCTGCCTTACGGCTTGCATCCCAGATGATCTGATCTCCCTTTTTATGGAAATCGCGCTCTGCCTTGTCACGGCTTCGTATGGTCAGTTCGTATTCATCCATAATCTGATAAATACATGTATTCAGTTCCGCCAGCAGATCAATCACCTGCTGCTTATCTATAATAACTTTACTCGGCTCTTTCGGATACGGCTCACTCTTCGACAGCAAAACGTGAAGACTGCGCAGTACCTTTTCCGTATTGTCTTGTGCTCCCATGTGTCCTGATTCCTTCCATAATAGATAATTCCGTACATTCTATTATAATCAATCCCCCTATAATACGCAATATTTTAGATTCTTAGGTTTTTCTAAAATTTTAGTACACAAAACTTTATTTTTTGCAGACACAAGGTTATAATAATTTTTTGAAAATGAACCTGTTTAATAAAGGATATATACTATGAATATCGTCAAAACTTACGGAAATTATATTAAAAAATATGCCGGCACCCATCCGGCGGTTTCCCGCAAAATGATCGACATCGGATTACATCTCGAGCAGTTCCGGACCGAACATTTTGCAGAAAAAACAATGCCGAAGGCATATCGGAAGCTGAATACGCTCGGCGTAAAAAATACGCTCCATGCGTTAGAACACCCGGAATCCACGGTCTGGTGCAATCTGTTTGCACCGGTGGAAATTTTCCAGTGCTTCGGGCTTAATGCACTCTCCATGGAATGTCTCTCCTCGTTTCTCTCAGGATTTACGTGCGAAGACTATTTTATCGACCGCGCAGAAAGCCAGGGAATTGCCCCCACACTCTGTTCCTATCACAAAGATTTTATCGGTGCCGTGGACTCCGGAATTATTCTACCTGCCAGACTCGGTGTGACAACTTCCATGATCTGTGATGGCAATATCAACACATTCCGCTATTTCAGCCGGCAGACGTCTCTTGACACTTACGTCATTGATGTGCCGGACCGGTATTCTCCGGAAGCCGTGGAATATGTAACCATGCAGCTGAAAGAACTGATTCAGAAACTGGAAGCACTGACCGGAAAACGTCTGTCCATGGATGACCTGTCGGAAACACTTGCCCGCGAAAACCAGTCGAAAGCTTATTACAAAGAGTTTTTAAAACTGCAGACGGAGCGCTATTATCCATCGACACTGACTCTGCAGATGTTCATACTTTTTGCCACCCACTTAAACATCGGAACACCGGAAACCCTTGATCTGTTCCGCAGTTTTGCCGAAGATATCAAACAATATCCGAAATATGATGGCACCCGGATTGTCTGGGTACACCTGCTTCCTTTTTACCAGGAAACGCTCAAACACTATTTTAATCTGAGCAGAGATTACCAGATCCAGTGTACCGAAATGAACTTAGATTACATGGACGAGCTGGATACCGACCACCCACTGGAAGCACTTGCCACTAAAATGCTGAACAATCTCTATAACGGTCCGTATGAAAAGAAAGCAAATATGGTCGTAAAACTGGCAAAAGAAATGCATGCCGATGGCGTCATTAACTTCTGCCACTGGGGCTGTAAACAATCTGCCGGCGGAGTATTCCAGCTGCGCGAAGCGCTCAAAGCGGCGGATATTCCACTGCTCGTTCTGGATGGCGATGCCATGGACCGCCGGAACAGCCATGACGGACAGATCAAAACCCGTCTGGAAGCTTTCCTGGAAATTCTGGATAAAGAGAGGAAACCATCATGTTAGGTTATGTATGTAAATATACCCCCATGGAATTATTTGAAGCCATGGACACGGAAATCACACGTCTGGAACCATCCGTTACGGATTTTAACCACGCGGACACCCTGATGCACGCCAACATCTGTTCCTATACCAAGGCCGTGCTGGAAGATGTGATGGAACATGACTATGAGGGTGTCATTCTGACTACCTGCTGCGACAGCATCCGCCGTCTGTATGACACATTAAAAAGCCAGTTTCCGGATAAATTTTTCTTTTTGCTGGATATTCCCCGCAAATTTAATGATTTTGCAGTGACGCTCTATGAGCGCCAGTTAAAACAAATGCTCACCGAATACGAGGCATTTTCCGGGAAAACACTGGATCTGAAACGTTTTGTTTCCATGATGCAGAACAAAGCGGCTCTGAAAAAACAGGAAAATTCCCGCATGTCTGCCAGTAAAAACTCTGAAAAAGGAAACGGCCAGAAACTCAATATCGGCATCATGGGTGCCCGATGCAACAACGAAATTCGCCAGCTGCTTGTCGACCGCGGTGCAAATCTGCTGTTTGATTTAACCTGCACCGGACTTGCGCGTGATTTTTCCATCACAGAGGATCAGGCCCTGCATTCCTATGCTGCCGCGCTGCTAAACCAGATTCCATGCATGCGCATGTTAAAAGCAGCGAACCGCGAACATTTTCTTGACGGTTTTACCGACCGCCTGGATGGAATTATATATCATACCGTCAAATTCTGTGACTCTTATTCTTATGAGTATGCGGATTTCCGCCAGCGGCTGGATCTGCCGATTCTGCTGGTAGAAACCGATTCCACCCGACAATGTGCCGGACAGGTCCGGACCCGTGTGGAAGCCTTTATGGAAGAATTGAAAGTGAAAAAAGGATTGTCCCTGACCGGGGAAAAACAAATGGTAAAAAGAAAGGGTGATACTGTGTATACATTAGGAATTGACAGCGGCTCTACCTCTACAAACGCCGTAATCTTAGACGAAAACAGACAGATCAAAGCATTTTCGGTTGTCCGCACCGGAGCCAAATCTTCCCAGAGTGCAGATGCCGCTCTGGCAGACGTTTTGAAAAAAGCCGGACTTGACCGGGAAGATATTTCCCTGATTGTATCCACCGGTTATGGTCGTGTCAGCATTCCGTTTGCAGACAAAAATGTAACCGAAATCAGCTGCCACGGAAAAGGCGCACATCTTCTCTTCCCGGACGTTCACACGATCCTCGATATCGGTGGCCAGGACAGCAAAGCTATCCGGCTGAATGACAACGGAGAGGTTGCCGATTTTGTCATGAATGATAAATGTGCTGCCGGAACCGGCCGCTTTCTGGAAATGATGGCGCGCTCTCTCGAAATCAGTATTGATGAACTTGGTCCGGTCTCCCTGCAGTCCAAAGAAGATATTGAAATCAGCAGTATGTGCAGTGTTTTTGCTGAATCGGAAGTTATCTCCCTGATCGCACAGAACAAAGAGATTGCCGATATTGCACACGGAATTCACAAGGCAATTGCCGGGAAAGCAATGTCCCTCCTGAAGCGTGTCGGTCTGAATCCGGGATATATGATGACGGGCGGTGTCGCCAAGAATCCGGGTGTCGTCGCCGTGCTGGAGGAGCAGCTTGGAGAAAAACTGCATATCTATGAGGAACCGGAGATTGTCGGTGCACTGGGTGCGGCATTGTACGGACTTGAGGAGATCCTATAAACCAGAAAATAATTTTACAACAGCAATCGTGATACGATATATTTTCCAACCGTATCGCTATTGTTGTTTTTCTGTTACTTTTACTTTTAAAAATTATTTGACTTCTGTTCGAAAATACGATATTCTGTTTTTACTAAGTTTATAAAATTATATACCATAATACTAATGCGATACGTCGCCAATGTACCGCAATCACCACTCATGGAGAGCATTTCGCTCATAAATTTCCATTAGAATCACAATTTCATAGAACCGGTCATAACAGCTCTGTTTCTTATACTTTCTATATTGTAAAAGCAGATGCTTATGATATATACTAAAGGAAAGGTAGGACACTACATGGGGAACACTGACATTTTGGCAACTTCGTTGCCAGATGCCGACACAGAAAACACGACAGAACACAGCACTATTTTCGACGATGTATTCCGAACCATCGCGCAAAAAATGCCGCAGCTTCTCATCCCGCTGATCAACGAAGTTTTCCACACTTCTTACAGCGAAGAGGAACACTTTGAACAATTGCGAAACGAACATTACGAAAAGTACGGAACCGTGATCACGGACTCCATTATTCGGATCGGCGATCACATATATCATCTGGAATGCCAGTCCACCAAAGACGAGACGATGGTCATCCGGATGTTTGCGTACGACATTTCGATTGCACTTGAACATGCTTTAAATGAAAATGACCTTTGGGAAATTGAATTCCCGCAGTCATGCGTGCTTTACATCCGCAATCACCGTTCACTTCCGGATTATCATGAAGCAATTGTTAAATTTGCAGACGGACAAAAAATGCGTTACCGCGTTCCGATTCTACAGGCGAAAAAATACACGGTGGATCGGATTTTTGAAAAACGGCTGCTGATTCTGCTTCCGTATCATATCTTACGGTATGAGCATTTTTTGAAGCACAACGGAACGAATTCGAAAAAAGTGAAGCATCTTTTGGACGATTTCCGTGAGATCAACCGGAGGTTAGAGGACGCGTCCGAAAAAGAACAAAAGTCGCATCTTTATATGGATATGATTGTTTTAATTGAGAAAATTGCAGATTATATTATTCCAGAGGATAATGAGATCAGGAAAGGATTGGGTGAAATTATGGGTGGTAAAATTTTGAAATTACGGTCCGAGGAATTACTGGAACAGGGCGAAGCCAGAGGGGAAGCCAGAGGGGAAGCCAGAGGCAGAATTGCAGGTTTACTTGAAGGCAGGCGTGAAGAACGTCTTGAGGCTCTTCAAAATATGATTGATCTCGGTTTAACCAGAGAGCAGATTTTAGGAAAATATTCTCCAGAGGAATATGAAGAGGCATTGCGTTCTATGTCTACAAAAGTATAAGTATTTCTTATCCTTTACATTTCCATGAAATTAGCCAACAGCTACAGCAAGCATCCGTGAAGAAACAAAAGTTGCATCTTTATATGGATATGATTGTTTTAATTGAGAAAATCGCGGATTATATTATTCCAAAAGACAATGATATTAGGAAAGGATTGGATGAGATTATGTGTGGTAAAATTTTGAAGTTACGATCCGAAGAATTACTGGAACAGGGCGAAGCCAGAGGCATACTTACCGGACTACGCGAAGGCAGAATTGATGCAATTCAAAATATGATCAAATATAACGTTCCAAAAGAAAAAATTTTACTGGATTACACTTCAGATGAATACGAAGAGGCATTAAATTCTATGCCAGTAAAAGCATAAACACGCACCAAAAGGGATTCCGAAGAATCCCTTTTGATTTGTAATGACATATTTTACTTTTACTGTAACAGAGAAAGTACACCCTGGTTAGACTGATTAGCCTGTGCGAGCATAGACTGTCCAGCCTGTGCAAGAATGTTGTTCTTGCTGTAGTTAACCATCTCTTTTGCCATATCTGTATCACGGATACGAGACTCAGCAGAAGATGTATTCTCGGAAATGTTATCCAAATTGTCGATGGTGTGCTCTAATCTGTTCTGTACAGCACCGAGTGAAGATCTCTGGGAAGAAACCTTAGAGATGGCATCAGAAATAGCGTCGATTGCGTAGGTTGCTGCTGTACCAGTTTTATCAGTTACATTTAAGCCCTTGATTCCCAAATATGAAGAATTCATGGTTTCAATATTTACATTGATCTTGTTTGTCATATCAGCATCAGCACCAACATGAAGATTAAATGATAAACTATCTGCAACATTTACAGATCCCTTAGCAATGGTAAATGTTCCATCATTGTTATTTGTAACAGTAGCTGCCTTATCTGTTCCGATACTGCTTGCGGTTGTTAATTCATCTTTCATCAGATTATAAATATCTGTTAATGATTTTGCGTTTTCTGGTGCCTTATATGTTGATGCAGTTGCTAATGATTTTGCTCCTGCACCATTTGCGGATGCCGTAAATGTAAGTGTTCCATTATTATTTGCAACTGTATACTTACCATTTAATCCATCATCAATTTTTCCACTTAATGCAGTTGCCAATTTAGTTCCAATTGCATTTGCATCATCATCTTTTGCAACGTTAATAGTATAATCATTACCGTCAACAGTAAACGTAGCTGTACCATCAAGTTTAGATTCCATAGCTGTCAAATCTAATGTATATGTAGCTTTTGCATTTGTCGCACCTGTTGTACCAGCCTCAATTTTAGAACTTGTAGGCGCCGTAATACCATCTACAGTATATGACTTTCCTGCAATATTAACTTCTCCACCCTGCTTTAATTCCTTTGCAGTAAATGTAGCTGTGTCTCCATTATCAACTAATGTTCCATTTAAACCAGCATCATGTGCAGCAAGCTTTTCTGTCTTTGTGCCTCCTTCAGAATCGCCCTTTAACAGATAAATCTCATTGAACTTAGTTGTCTCAGCAACACGATCAATTTCTGTTGTAAGCTGATCTACTTCATCCTGGATTGCACTTCTGTCATCCTGAGAATTTGTTCCATTTGCTGCCTGTGTTGCAAGCTCATTCATACGCTGTAACATACTGTGAACTTCTGTTAAAGCACCTTCAGCAGTCTGCACTGCAGATACACCATCCTGTGCGTTAGAAGATGCCTTGTCCAGTCCACGGATCTGCTTTCTCATTTTTTCGGAAATTGTAAGCCCTGCTGCGTCATCTGCTGCACGGTTGATCTTATAACCAGAAGATAACTTCTCGGTTGACTTAGACTGTGCACTTGTTGTTACTCCAAGCATTCTGTTTGCATTTGCTGCCTGCATGTTGTGTTGTACTACCATACTCATAATTGAATCCTCCTTGAACTCCCGCTTTGCGGGGTATTATGTTTTTGCCTCTGGAAATCCGTTTCCTGAGGAAGTTATTTATAATAAACGAAGCTTCCCGGGTATGCCCCGCTCATTATCAGAATGAAAAATAGATCAGGAGTTAAATTTATCTTTTAAACTCTCTGCATCTTTCTGTGCCTCTGCCTTCATCCGCTCGTTCCACAGGATACGTTTGATCTCCTTCTGTGCCTCTCTGGAAATGCCCGGTTCCGCATAATAAGTTTCTTTTCTACGTGCCGGATTTTCTTCCGCTGTGCTTCTGGCAATATTAAGTTCTCGTGGGGCATCAATGAGCAATCTTGCGTGATTTCCCGAACCACCGACATAGACCACACGGATGTTATCCCCAATGTTTACATATTGTCCCTGTTTTAATGAAAGTTTCAGCATTTTTTACCTCCATGTACGCAAAACCTTTTTGCTACGTTTTGTAACTTTTATATCGTCCAATTGCTACAGTATGTTAACCTCCAATTTTTATATTTGCTACATTTTGTTACATTTTATCTATATTTTCCATCTTTATCCATTTAAAAACCATGTATTTTTGTGCATATTTTACATTTTCATGCAACAATCTGTAACTATACGTCTATTTTTTCTCACCTTATAACAATTTAACTTTTGTTTTTGTAGTAGCTACTATCTGTAACATTTCATAGTAAGTGAAAAAATAGACTAATTTTAAGAAAAGGTGGTATTTTATTATGAGTGAAAAAAAACTTCCTCAGAAATTAAAAGAACTAAGAAAGGTAAATAATTACACGCAAGATTATGTTGCTGCAGTACTTGGCATTGTTCGACAAACGTACAGCCATTATGAAACAGGCAGACGAACTCCGGATGCCGAAGCGTTATATAAATTGGCGGGTCTATACAACATTTCGATTGACGATCTCATGCATTTGACCGTTGATATTGATCGCGAAGTTTCTTACGATGCACCAGTTCCTTCCCAGTCCAGCGAAGACTTATCTGAGTTTCTTGAATTTTTTAATGATCCCGCGAATAAAAAAAAGTACATGTTTCATACCAATTTAGAAAAAGAATTGCTTTTTTATTTTAATAAGATATCCGAAGAGGATAAAAAAGAAATTATTGAATTTACAAAAATTAAGGCCCGCAAGCCTTTATAAAAACAGCAAAAAAGACAGATCTTAGAATTTCTTCTAATCACTGTCTTTTTTGTTTTCATAGTTTTCATCATCATTTCAGCCAGGATGGCAGACGATTCAGGACCTGATGCAGTCCCTCCATGCGATAATTTAATACCAGTTCATCTGGGAAACCGGCAGCTTCTAATGCACGCTGACTGCCTTCCAAACGTCCAATATCACAAAAAATATGAGCGTCACTTCCCATAATAACCGGTACCCTCTTTTTTCGACACTGTTCCAGCAAAACCATATCATTTTCCCATGCATTCTGGCGTCCAGATGCCGGGCCAAAAGATGAATTATTCACTTCTATCGCAACCTGGGTTTCTTTTGCTGCATCTGTCAACCGATCGTAATCGAGCGGATATCGGTCATCATCCGGATGTCCGATAATTTTCACCTGCGGATGTCTCATGGCACCGATTAATGCACTGGTATTTTCCTGCCTGCTTCCCGCATGAATACATGGCACATGCAGACTGGCAATCACATAGTCCAAAGAAGGAAACAATTCCTCTTCCACATCAATATGTCCCTCGAAATCTAAAATATTTGCCTCTATTCCCTTTAAAATTTTCACACCGAGAATTTCTTCCGGAATTGCACGGTAGTTCTTAAAAAAAATAGGACATGTTGTTCCGGGCATACGTATTGCATGATCTGACGTTCCCAATACAGGCAGATTCTTCGCAGCAGCCTCCTCAATATTTTCCTTTAATGTTCCAAATGCATGCCCACTGGCAACGGTATGTGTATGTAAGTCAAACAATGGTTTCATAATGTTCCTTCTTTCTGCGTTTTTTCGTCAAATCACCATCCGGATATGCTGACCAGCTGCATAGTCTTCGGCTGCGCTTGTATATACCGTATACTGTTCATCTCCATTTTTTACGGAATAATGAATTTCCCGGCCATTATATTGCTTGTTGGTGATAATTCCAGGGATCCCCTCCCCCTCCGTCGTCAACCGGATTTCTTCCGGACGTACCGGATACAGACCGTTTTTATGAAAAACTGGTGCAATATTTTCATTATAGCAGCGTAGCGGCACATCTCTGACCTGAAAATAATCTCCCTCCCACTTCCCTTTGATCAGATTACATTTACTGACAAAAGTAGAAACAAATTCGGTCTGTGGATGACAATATATTTCCTTCGGTGTTCCAATCTGCTCAATCTTTCCATCTTTCATAATGATAATGCGATCTGCCATGGCCAAAGCCTCGCTTTGATCGTGCGTAACATATACAATCGTTGCTCCCGTCATTTTATGAATGTCCTGAATTTCTTTTCTCATGCTGATCTTTAATTCTGCATCTAGTGCACTCAGAGGTTCATCCATCAACAAAATGGACGGCTTTCCCACGATTGCTCTCGCCAGAGCTACTCTTTGCCGTTGGCCTCCCGACAACTGGTCAGGCAGACGATCCTGCAGTTCCACCAAACCGGTGCTGCGCAATGCATACTCTACCATCTGTCCCTTTTCCTCAGCACGTAATCCTTTCTGTCTCTTACTCTTCATCGGAAATTCTACATGCTGCCGCACAGTCATATGTGGCCACAGCGCAAAAGACTGGAAAACCATCCCAAGATTTCTTTCTTCCACTGGAACCATCGTTTTTTCATCCGAATAAATCTGCCCGTCTACACGGATCGTTCCGCTGGTAGGTCGAATAAACCCGCCAATTGTACGCAGCAGCGTCGTTTTTCCACATCCGGATGGTCCAAGAATTGCAATAAATTCGGAATCCTGGATTTCGACATTAATATGATTCAACGCCAAGGTCTGATTGAACTTTTTGGTGATATTTTCGATTGAAAGACTCATAAACCCGTTCCTCTACTTTCTTACATGAGAATCCCTGATAATTAACCAGAAAATATCCGGCAAGTACCAGTAAAACAATAATAACAGACATCGCAGCCGCAAGGTTATAATCCCCCGCCTGCTGAAAATTAAAGATCATCAGACCAATGGTTTTCGTTCCTGCCGATGCAAGCATGGAGGAAAGCGTTAACTCTGTCAGTGCTGATACAAAAATCATAAATGTACTTGCTAAAACCGGCCTCGCCAGCAAGGGAATCAGAATTTTTCCCCAAACAGTCATCACACCTCTTCCAGATGCTTCTGCTGCTTCTTCGAGTGCTGGATGAATGGCAAGCATCGCGGTGGCACTTCCTTTAATCTGCAGAATCAGATATCTTGTCACGTAAGCAATCATCAAAATTCCAACCGTTCCGTAAATTCCCGGACGTACTCCCGGAAGTGGTTCCACCCAGTGAAAAATCATGGCCAGAGCAAGAACAATCCCCGGAATTGCATACGTTAAAGATGCGCTTTTTTCTGCAAGCTTTACGATTTTTCCCGGATGACGTACTTTCTGGTAAGCAATCAGTGTACCGACAACCACGCAGATGGCACAACATGTTCCTGCTAAGATCAGGCTGTTTCGAATTGCATCAAGCACACCCTGATTATGGAAAACAACTGCAAAATTCTGCATGGTAAACTGCTGAATCGTAAATTTTACCCCGTAATTTTTTTGCAGCGCACTTTTGCACATAGAAACAAGTGGAACAATATTGATGACACATAAAAATGCCGTCATTCCATATTGCAATGCCTTTCGCTTTTTTTCTCCCAAAGCAATTCGTACGGAAAAATCTTCTGCAATACTATCCATTCCCGCACCCTTTTTCACAAATGCACTTTCGACCATTGTTCCCCCAACGGCGATCACGGATAAAATAACGGACAATGCTGCCGCAAGTGAAAAACTGTCTGGTCCGAAACTGATGGATTTTTCATAAATATAGGTGCTGAGCACCGGAATCCCCGATGAAATACCCAGAAATGCAGGTACTGCAAAATTATCAATGGCTGCCAGAAATGCCAGAATACTTCCACTGATAATTGCCGGCATTACCTGCACCAGATTAATTTTTATCATGGTCTGTGCCACGCTGTATCCACAGGTTCTTGCTGCCCATTCCATATCTGTTGGAATTTTTCGAAGCATATGGATCACATTCATATACACAATTGGAATATTGCAAAAGCCAAGAACCAGAACAATTCCTGCTACCGAATAGATATTGATGCTTCCAAATCCCATTGCGGCAAGCGTTTTATTGATCACACCCTTTTGTCCCAGCAGACTACTCCAGGATAATGTGATGATATAGGAAGGAATGATAAACGGAAGCAATACCAGAAGTTCCAGTAATCTTTTCCTGTGCACATTGGTATAGGCAATGATAAAAGCAAAAACACTTCCAAGAACTGCTGCCATAGCTGTAGAACCAAGCGCAATAATAATTGTGTTTCCAATCGCTTTTCTTGTACGTTCTTCCCGCAAAAGCAGGGCATAGTTTGCCAGACTATACCCATCTGCAGATTTTAAACTCATGAAAAACAAACGCGCAATTGGTGCAAGAAACACCAGCACAATTAACGCAGCAAACACCGCCGGTGCAATATATTTTCTGCTATTTTTTAATCTGTTCATGAGACTCTCCCACCTTCAATTACTGAAACATAGAGCTGAATTTCTCCTTGTCGGACTCTCGGCTCTTATATAAATCTGAAATATCCGAACTCATCGTTTTCAGTTCGCTGATACTCTTTAATCCTTCAGGTGCAGCAATACCATCTTTAATTGGTGTGTAACCAAGTGAAGATGCCAGCTCCTGTCCTTTATCTGAAAGTACATAATCTACAAATGCTTCCGCAATTTTTTCATTTTTTGTCCCCTTTACAATGCCAATTGGCTCTGTAATACATGGAGAACCCTCCGATGGATACACAAAATCGACCGGGGACCCTTCCTGTTTTGAACGCACTGCCATGTAATCAACAATAATACCAGCAGCCTTTTCACCGGAAACAACAGCTTCCTGAATTGCTCCATTTCCTTTGTCTACTTTAACTCCATTATCCTTCAATTTTGTATAATAATCCCATCCAAGATCACTGCTTCTCGTCATAACGCCAAGATTATACGCAGCTGCACCAGAATACAGCGGGCTTGGCATAATGGTATTATCTTTGTAAGCCTCGGTTGTCAGATCTGCAAAACCTGTTGGAGCAGTCTTTATCATATCTGTATTGTAAATAATTCCGGTAGAAATGACTTTTGTACCTGTGTACATATGATCTGGATCAATAAATTCATCCGGGATTCCTTTCAATTCCGGAGACTCATAGCTCATGAGCAGATCCTGTTCCTTTAAAGACTCAAACGTAACGCTATCTGCTACCAGAAGAACATCTGCCAGTACAGAATCTGCCTGCTTTTCTGCCAGTACCTTGCTGACAACTTCTTCTGTTCCGGAACGAAATACATCCACTTTTACATCCGGATATTCTTCATTAAATCCATCAATCAGTTTCTGGGCATCTTCTTCCGGCTGAGAAGTGTATAATGTCATGCTTCCCTTTAAATCTTCCTTCTGGGTATTTGTTGCATTTTCGGATGTATCCTGTGTCTCCGATGTATTATCCTTTGTGCCTGTACTGCTGCTATTGCTGCCGCACCCGGTAACCCCAGTTACCACCATCATTGCTGCCATCATTGCTACAATTAACTTCTTCCTCATGTTGTCCTCCATAATTCTTTAAAAAATGAATGTTTTTTCTTGCAATCAAAAAGTCTCTGCTTGAATCAAATCCTTCCACAACAAACGGAATCCGGTATTTTTCCAGCTCCGGAAGTAACTTCATAAAATCGTAATCTCCGTCCGGTAACGGAACGTGCAGATGTTTGCCCTGCCGGTTACTGATATGAAATTTAGAAAACCTGTGCTCCTGTTCCAGTGCCGTAAAGATTTCTTTTTCTCCCTCACAATGAGCAATGTCCAATGTGTACCAGAATTGATTTCCCATTTCCTGCGTAATCTTTTTCATCTCGCTCACAGAAGTTGCATACTCTTTCGGAAGCTCCTCCATAATCTCTAATGATATGGCGATCTTCTTTTTCTGCGCATACTGCAAAATTTCCTTCAATGACTGATGCATCCGCTCATAGTACCCGTCCATCTCATCCAGAATGGTTGCATGTCCCGGATGAACTGTTACCTCATCTGCCTGCAATGCAGCAGCAAGGTCGATGGACTTTTGGATCTGCGCAACCGAGGCTTTGCGAATACCTTCATTCAAAGAAGATGGATTCAAATCCCAGCTACAGCTATGCACCACCACCTTTACCGGATAAAGTGCGGATAACCGCTCAAACTCCTCAATGGAATATCCTTTTTCAAACCAGTGCTGAGCCCACAACTCCATGCCATCGAGTCCATTCCGGTAGATAAAGGAAAACATATCTTCCAACGAAGCGTTCCACATTAATGTAGAACATAAATAAATCTCTGCCATTTGGTTCCTCCTTCTTTGTTTCAGTCATGCCATGATCATAAAGTGCGGTTGTAAAGATTAATATCAGCCTTTTGTAAATTTTGTGCAAAATAATATCATTTTCCTTGTTTTGCAATTTTTATTGCAAAAATGACGCTGTTTGCTATAATATTTTCAACGGAGGATGTTTTATGTTAGATAAATTGTATGAAGAACATAAAAATAATTTTTCAAAATCCGATTACCGGATCATGAATTGTCTGATGCGCAACCAAAAAAATCTTCCCTATCTGACAACGGAAAGTCTCGCAGAAAATCTTGGTTTAAGCACTTCTACAATTTCAAGGTTTTGGGAAAAAATTGGATTTGACAATATTAAAGAATTTAAAGAATATACCCGGCGTGCAGAATACTCTACGCCGGCTTCCCGCACTTCCTCGGCGCTGGAAGTGTGGAGTACCGAAAAAAGTCATCTTCAGGACCGGAAAGTGCAATATGAAGATCACATCATGCGTACCTTGGATAAACTGGATATTTCGGTTCTGGAGGATGCAGCTTCTGCAATGCTTTCTGCCCGCAATGTCTATGTGTTTGCGACAGATGCCGCACTCGGACTTGCAGACATTCTGGCATACCGTTGCAATCGTCTTGGCATTCAGCTGCAGTTCATTAAAACCGGTTCCGGCATTTATGAATCCATGATGAACATTGGCAGCCGGGATCTCGTCATCCTATTCAGCTATTCGCGCCTTTTGTCTGAAGTTCAGATTTTATTACGACATGCCCGAAATGTACACTATAAAACGATGTTATTTACCGATCTGCTGGCTTCCCCGGAAATTGCACAAGCAGATATGCTGCTTTACAGCTACCGTGGAGAACCCAACGAATATCACTCCATGGTTGCACCGATGACTCTTTTGGATCTTCTGATCATGAAACTGACAGCTGCACGCAAGGATGCCGTACCTCGTGCCGAATATCTCGAACAGTTACGGAACACTTATGCAAATTTCATTAAACGATAAGATAACTACAGTTCCTTATAAAACTTTTTATTCCGGTTTCCGCAAGCCTCTTGTATTCTTTTCCACAAGCTTACGTGTTACCATCATCTGATGTCCACAACCAAGACATTTCAGGCGGAAATCTGCACCCACACGCAAAATCTCCCACTCATGACTGCCACACGGATGTGGCTTTTTTAATTTCACAATATCTCCCACTTCATACGTATACTGATTCATGTACTACTCCTCTAACTGAATTTTTGAAAAAACATTTCCCAGACTATCCTGAATAAGAAGGTCCGCACGCGCATCCATCGGGGTCGCGCTTTTGTTGATCAGGACCAGTTTATTTCCACGGTAATAATCAATCAGACCAGCTGCAGGATATACAGCCAGTGACGTTCCTCCTATGATCAGCATATCCGCATGACTGATATAAAATACCGCATCCTGTAGTGTTTTCTGGTTCAATCCCTCTTCATAAAGAACCACATCGGGTTTCACCGGACCTCCGCAGGAGGGACAAACCGGAACCCCTTCGGAATGGAGAATATCTTCCGCACTGACAAACTGTCCACAGCGTTCACAGTAATTGCGCAATACGCTTCCATGCAGTTCCATGACGTTTTTACTTCCGGCTTTCTGATGCAGACCGTCAATATTCTGTGTTACAATTCCTTTCAGTTTTCCTGCCTTTTCCAATTCTGCAAGCTTGAAATGGGTAATATTCGGCTGCGCATCCAGACAGAGCATTTTATTCCGGTAAAACCGATAAAACTCTTCCGGATTCTGCCGGTAAAAACTGTGACTTAAAATCGTTTCCGGTGGATACTTATATTGCTGATTGTACAACCCGTCCACGCTGCGAAAATCCGGTATTCCACTCTCGGTCGATACCCCTGCCCCGCCGAAAAATACAATATTATCAGATTCTTTGACCCATTGTAAAAACTGTTCTATTGCTTCCATATATGCTCCTTTCTCCCCTATGCAGGGAAAAAAGAGGCTGCCACTTTGTGACCGCCCCTGTCTTTATTCCTGCCGGAATGAACCGACTATATGATACTCAAATTACTGCTGTGCTGCATCTGCATTATAAAATACATCCTGCTTCATCTCTCCTGCGATTCTCTGAGCCTCATTCAAATCATTTGAAATGCTCTTTACAGGTACTGCTGCATCTTTGATATTCTCGCCGATGTCCGATAATTTCTGTGAATCGCCCTGCTGCTGTTCACACTGCTGCTGAATATGACTTGCCTGATTTGCCATTTCATCCATGGAGCTTGAAATTTCCTCACTGACTGCTGCTAAGGAACTGATGGAATCAGAAATCTTTCCTGCACTCTTCTGGTTTGCGTCATTGATCTCCCATGCGGAATTGATCTTCTCGCTCATATCACCAAGTGCTTCCACTGCGGAATTTGCACTGTCCGAACTCTTTGCAGATGCTTCCTTGATACGCTCTACAAACTCACTCATGTTTGCTGTCATAGTCTGTGTCTGTTCTGCAAGCTTGCGGATTTCCTCCGCTACAACTGCAAACCCTTTTCCGGCTTCTCCTGCACGGGCTGCTTCGATGGATGCATTCAACGCCAGCAGATTTGTCTGACTGGAAATGGAATTGATTCCTTCGATAACCTCATTCATATTGCTGATAATATCGAAAAGTTTGTCCATATTCTGTTTCATCGTACTGGACTCACTGATCGTCTTGTCCGACAGATCGCGGATAGCAGTCAGTTCCTTCTGCCCTTCTTCAATATTTTTATAAATGGCAGATGTTTCTTCCGATGCAGAAAGAATCGTATTTGTCAGATCTTCATGCTGATGGGAAACTTCTCCTGCCACACGGGAACACTCAGTTGCCGACTTCACAATCTCATCGGAAGCCGATGCAACAGTATGTGATACCTGTTCGATCTCATCAATATGGGAATTTAAAGCCTCATCCAGTGTCGCCGCCTGTGCCGCTGCTGATGCATTCTTTGCTGTCAGCTTTCCAAACTGATTACGTCCATTGACCAGCCGTGTATATAACTTTTCTATTTCCGGATCCTTTGAATAATCCACGTTTTTTAGCTCCAGAACGGCCTGCAGACCGGTTCTGTCTGTTTTTTTTCCGAATGCCATAATATAATCTTCCTCTCCAACAATACTTCAACATTTCTTTTCTTTTATTTTGTACTAAATTATGTTTAAAGTCAACAGATTTTTACCAATATATGGACGTATTTTGTCAATATTTACAGTTTTAGACGTTCCATACAAGAAATACACTCGCCGCAATTCCGGCGGCAGTCGCAACAAGCGCACCCGGAAGTGTATACCTTGTTTTTTTCACTTTTACAGACATAAAATACACCGACATGGTATAAAAGATCGTCTCCGTACTGCTGAGCATAATCGACGCCGCACGTCCCAGCATCGAATCTGTACCATGTGTTTTGTAGATATCCAGTAAAAGTCCCGTCGCCGCAGAAGAAGAAAACATTTTTACCACAGCAACCGGGATCAGTTCGGTCGGAAATCCTGTCGCGGCCAGTAATTTTCCAAGCCATCCAGAAACAAAATCCAAAAACCCCGATGCCCGCAAAATTCCTACTGCTGCCATCAGCCCGACCAGTGTCGGCATAATCTCCACCGCTGTGCGGATTCCGCTTTTTGCTCCTTCCAGAAAATCCTCATATACATGCTGCCGATGCATCAGACCGTTTCCCACAATGAGCAATACCAGAATCGGAATAATCGCCTCCGATAAATACAGAATCAGATTCATTTTTCCACCCTCCCAAATGCCTGCCGGAGCTTGATGAAAATGACAGCCGCCAACGTAGAAATACTGGTGGCAATGATAGCAGGCCCCACAATTGCGGCCGGACTTACGGCTCCATACTGGCTGCGATAGGCAATGATGTTCACAGGAATCAGCTGCAGGGAAGAAATATTGATGATAAGAAAATCACACATCGCATCCGTTGCCTGGTTTGACATTTTCTGCATCCGCTTTAACTCTTTCATGGCAGAAATTCCTGCCGGTGTTGCCGCCCAGCCCAGTCCCAGAAAATTGGACACCATATTGGTTGCCATATATCTGCGCGCTGCGGAATCTTCCGGTACTGATGGAAACAAAAAACCAAGCAATGGTCCAAGTGCAGATGCCGCGCGGTTTACCATGCCTCCTTTTTCTGCAATTCTCATAAGTCCTACCCAGAATGCCATGGCCCCCGTCATTGTCAGGCAAAGGCTTACCGCTTCCTTTGCCGAGGCAAGTGCCTGATCGGTCACTGCTCCCAGATTTCCCGTCATTGCAGCATACACCACACCGACAAGAATCATTCCACCCCATAAATAGTTCATCCGCGCCTCCTGTTTGCGTTCTCCAATCATTGTATGAGCATCTCTTTTTTCATATTCCTTTTACAATCGTTTGATAAATCCAAAATGAAAGGCATAGCCCAAGCCTTTCCCCGCATAAATTTTCTTAAGTTTTCTTACAGGAGTTTCTGGTATGAAACATCTTTTGAAAAAACACCGGATGCTTTCCGGGGGGATTTTCTTGGTTGCGGTTCTCTCCATTATTTATGCAGCCATCCTCTCCCCTGCCGGAAAAAGTACCGGTTCTTTTTCTGAATTTTGTACCACGCTTTTTCGCGAAGAGATGAAATCCAACACCATGAATCTGCACTTTACGCTAAAAGATCCGGAAGCCGCCGGCATTGACTCTTATGAGATCACGCTTGGCAGTCTGTCCGGTGACAGTCCTCATAACCAGGCCCGACAGCTCAAAAAACTTTCGGAAGAACTTAAAAAATATTCGCACTGCTCTCTCGGAGAAAAAGACCGCTTAACCTGCCGGCTGCTCTCCGATTATATTTCACGCCAGCAGAACCTTGCTGCCTATCCCTATTATGATGAACCTCTGACCCCTTCCGGCGGTGTCACTTCACAGCTGCCGGTGCTTCTGGCAGAGTATACTTTTGGCAATACTAAAGACATTGAAGATTATCTGGGTCTTCTGGCGCAGATGGATACTTATTTTTCAGGGATTTTAGATTATGAACAAAAGAAAGCCGATGCAGGACTTTTCATGTCCGATGAAGCCTGCTTAAAAGTTATTGAAGGGTGTGAAGTTTTCACGGAACATCCCGATGACAATTTTCTGATTGATACGTTTTCCAACCGGTTAAATGCCCTGGATGGACTTACGGATACACAAAAGAATGCTTATTTGAAACAACATTCCAAAGTTTTAAGTGAACATGTCATTCCGGCTTACAGCCAGATGATCAAAGGACTTACCATGCTGCTTGGACGGGGACATAACAACTGGGGCCTCTGTAACTTTCCGGAAGGAAAAGCCTATTATGAGGCGGTCGTGTCCGCGGATACGGGCTGTGATGACAGCGTGGAAGATCTGTTTTCCCAGATTGCCAAAGCCCGGCGGGAAGATCTCACTTTCTGCCAGAATCTTTTGGAAAAAAATCCGAAACTTGCCTCTCAGTCTCCGAAACTCGATGTCTCGATGAAAGATGAAAACGCCATGCTTTCCCGACTGCAAAAAGAAATCCTTACCAACTTCCCGACACCGCCACAGACAGAAGTGGAAATCTGTCACGTTGATCCGGCACTCAGTGAGTACTTAGCTCCCGCCTTTTATATCACGGCTCCGATTGATGATATTTCACACAACCGGATCTACATAAATGATGCTAAAAATTATACGGATATCTATTACTTTACGACGCTTGCACATGAGGGATATCCCGGACATCTGTACCAGACCATCTGTACCTCCTCCTATGGTGCTCCGGAAGTCCGCTCCCTCCTCAACTATCCGGGTTACACCGAAGGCTGGGCAACCTACACCGAAATGCAGGCTTTCTATTATGCCGGACTTGATCAGGATCTTGCTTCCCTGTTACAGCACAACCAGGCTGCAACACTCAGTCTCTATGCCACGGCGGATATCGGGATTCATTATTTTGGATGGAAAAAAGAAAAAATCGCCGCATTCTGGAGCGAATACGGCGTAGATGATACTGCCACGGTAAAAAGAATCACAGATCTGATCCTCGAAGAACCTGGAAACTACCTGAAATATTATGTTGGCTATCTGAAATTCCGCCAGATGCGTGAACAGCTAGCGCTCGAAAACAAAAGCTTTTCGGTGTCTGCATTTCACGAAGCAATCCTTCGCACCGGTCCTTCGCCTTTTTCCGTTCTCGAAGAAACCGTGCGAGATCAGTTAAAATAAAGTCTCTCCATCCTTTTTATTTTAACAGTGCCTGATAAATATCGCGCTTGCTGACCCCACGGTCTTTTGCGACACGTTTCATGGCTTCCTTGCGGTCAATCCCCTGGGACTCGTAATGCGCCATGTGTTCCTCAAGGGAAAGCGCTTCCCATCCGGCCTGTTCCTCCTTTTTCATCTCTTCACGGGAACGGCCGGCAATGATGAGGACATATTCCCCGCGCGGTTCATTGACTTCATAATATGCCAGACTGTCCGCAAACGTGGTCTGCATTTTTTCTTCATGCCGCTTGGTCAGTTCCCTGCAGATCGTAAGCCTGCGGTCTCCGCCGAGGGTATCCGAAAGTTCCTGCAAAGTGCGCACAAGGTGGTGTGGTGCTTCGTAAATAATAATCGTACGTGTCTCGGTCTTTAATTCTTCAAGCACCGCCTGATGCTCCTTTTTATCCTTGGGAAGAAACGCCTCAAATGCAAACCGGCGTGTTGGAAGTCCCGACATGGTCAGTGCGGTAATGCAGGCGGCAGCTCCCGGAAGTGAAGTGACCGGAGTCCCCTCTTCGTAGCAGATGCGCACAATATCCTCCCCTGGATCGGAAATACCTGGCGTCCCCGCATCTGTAATCAGTGCAATATTTTTGCCCTCGCGCATTTTGGCGACAAGCTGGTAGGCCTTATCGATTTTATTGTATTCGTGATAGCTCGTCATCGGCGTCTTAATCTCGAAATGGTTGAGCAGCCGGATAGAATTTCTCGTATCCTCTGCCGCGATCAGATCCACTTCTTTGAGTGTCCGCAGTACACGATATGTAATATCCTCAAGATTGCCGATAGGGGTAGCACACAGATAGAGTGTACCGGTTTTACGTTGTTCCATGGGAGTTCCTTCCTCTTCGTTTCTATATCGGCGATTGCGAAACAGGTACGAACGTCATGCACCGCATCGGTTTCGCAATTGCCTACACTTAAGAATAGGATGAAACTGTCATACTTGTCAAGTCGCAAAATTGTGGTTATAACAACATACATCCTTCATTTTTTATTGTATAATTTTTTATAAATCTAAAAAACTAATTCTGAAATAACAGAATCAAAAAAGGAGTAACCTATGAACGAGGTATTTACCGTGGCGCAGCTGCGCCCGGCACGGGATGGCATGACCATCTCACGAAATGCACAGATGGGTTCGGAAAATCCGGTCACCTATTTTGCATTGGGCAAAGGCACATCCATCAGCCAGGAACGCTATGACACCACATCGGTTTACATCGGTGCGGAGGGCGAAGGAACGTTTCTGATCGGTGCCGATGCATCAACACAAAACCTGACCAAAGGCGATCTGCTGGTCATTCCGGGTGGCACACTCTGCGGTGTACAGAGTGATACCGGAGCTATTTACACAGAAATTATTATCAAACAGGAGGCTACTATGAACAATATTGTAAAAGCAGGAGAAGTAATGAAATTAAAGGATCTGATTTCCTATGAAGAGGGAAGCATCAGCAACCTTGATGTGGCAAGCACCGACACCATGAAGTTTGTGCTCATGGCATTTGACAAGGGAACCGGACTGACTCCGCACCGCGCACCGGGCAATGCGATCATTTTCGCACTGGACGGAAAAGCAACGATCAACTATGAAGGCAAAGATCATGTAATCTCTGCCGGTGAGAATTTCCGTTTTGAAAAAGACGGTCTGCACAGTGTGACCGCAGACGAGCAGTTTAAGATGGCCCTGCTTCTGGTAATCGAATAGCCCCTTTCCCATTGAAAAATATCGTGCTAAAATAATATCCGAGGGTAAGAAAAGAGGATTTTATTTATGCACGATAACACACAGCATTTATATAACAATTTGGACTTACGAAAGCTGCTGATCCCGATTATTGTGGAACAGCTGCTTTCTTCTTTAATGGGAACCGCCGATACCATGATGGTCAGCAATGTCGGCTCTGCCGCAATTTCTGCCGTTTCCCTGGTGGATTCCATCAATATTCTTGTCATTCAGGCACTGTCTGCCTTGTCTGCCGGGGGCGCAATCCTGTGCTCCCAGTATCTCGGCAGCCAGAACAAAAAGGATGCCAACCGTTCTGCACGACAGGTTTTGTTTGTCATGGTCATTCTGTCTGTAACTTTATCTATTTTCTGTCTGATATTCCGTGATCCGCTGCTTCATGTAATCTTTGGAAAAGTAGAACGCGATGTCATGGCCAATTCCCGGATCTATTTCTTCTTTACGCTGTTATCGTTTCCGTTCATCGGACTATACGATGCCGGCGCATCTATTATGCGCTCCCAGAACAACAGCCGCAATCCGATGATCATCTCGGTTATTTCCAATTTTATGAACATTGGCGGAAATGCGATCCTGATCTTTGTACTTGGCATGGGCGTCGAAGGTGCGGCGATATCCACGCTGGTATCACGTATTTTCTGTGCCATCGTCGTTATCTGGCAGCTGCGCAATGACAATGCCCCGATCTGTATCCGCAATTATTTTTCCATCCGCCCCGACTGGTATCTGATTAAAAAAATTCTGTTTATCGGAATTCCGTCCGGTATTGAAAACAGTATGTTTCAGTTCGGTAAACTTGCCATCCAGTCTACAGTTTCCACCCTTGGAACCGTAGCGATTGCCGCACAGGCAATGACCAATATTCTGGAAAACTTAAACGGTATTGCTGCCATAGGCATCGGAATCGGACTGATGACCGTAGTCGGTCAGTGTCTGGGTGCAGGGCGCAAAGATGAGGCCATCTATTATATTAAGAAATTGTCCTGGCTGTCAGAGGCAGTCATCATCGCAAGCTGCCTGCTCGTTTTTGCACTGACCAAACCGATTACCATGCTTGCCGGAATGGAACCTGCCAGCGCGAAACTGTGCTTTTTCATGATCACCTTCATCACGATTGTAAAGCCAATTTCCTGGGTACTTTCCTTTATCCCACCCTATGGTATGCGCGCTGCAGGTGACGTAAAATTCTCCATGATTACCTCCTGCTGCACCATGTGGCTGTGCCGGGTAAGCCTGTGTATTTATCTCTGCCGGGTATGGGGATTCGGCCCGATTGCTGTCTGGATCGGTATGTTTTCCGACTGGACGCTGCGCGCGATCATTTTCTCCATCCGGTTCCACTCCCGGAAATGGTTAAATCATCGCGTCATTGAAAAATGATGATACTTTGCGATTGCCATGCTTTCCATCTCCTGTGCCCGCTTCGCAACACGGAGAATGGTCTGGTCATCTGTCTGCAGATTTTTCGTCCAATTCTTTTCGTGCGCAGGCTCCCCTTCTGCCGCAGTCTGATTTTCTTTATCCTCGCCCTGCGCAGTGGCTGCATCAACAGAACCACCCGCGGCCGCATGCAGTGCAGCAGAAGAAGCAGCTGTTGTTCTCTGATCCGGTGCCGCTTTCACCGCAGCCTTCTGTGCAGCTTCCTTCTGTTTTTCTTCCATTTCCTTTATCTGCTCCTTTACGGTATCAATATATTTATCAAACCCGGAAAGCACTTTGTCCCATTCACTGTCGGTCATATCACGCCAGTCTTTGTCTTCTTTCAATTCCTGTGCTGTAATCTGACGTGCTTCCTGAAATTTCTTAATGAAATCCGATATATTTGCATTTTTCTTATCGGAAGAACTTTTCCTGCCGGTGGCAGCGTTATTGTATGCATTTGAACTGTCGTAGGTTTGTAATCCTGTAATTCCCATTTCTCTTTTCCTTTTCAAACTTCCTGTATGATTTTTGCAAAAAAAGCACTGTATTCCAGATCTTTTGAAATACAATGCTTCCCTGCTTATATTGTATCGGCACTTATCGTATATTTCTTTAACATCTATTATTTTAAGATTTTAAATCTCTTTAGCCTACAGATCTGATTGTATGATCCTTATTGATTTTATTTTAGAATCGGATCGTTTATGGTCTGGACCTAGTTTCATGTAACGAAATGGCTTTTTTATGTAATAAAATGACTTTGAGCAATATAAGCAAAGTACAAAAATAAGGTTGTATTTGACCTAGTATTTGTATATGATAAAGAAAAAATGGAGGTATAAAAATTGACTATAGACACTAATACAATGATTTCCATTTCAGAGGCCAACCAAAATTTTTCAAAAGTTGCAAGATATCTTGTAATTGATTTTAGTAAAGCAGATGAAGATGTAATTGCGTCTGATGAAAATGTTTTAAGTATCTCTAAAAAACTTATGGCACACAATCAGGAGGCATATGAGGTATTATCCAAATGAAAAAACTGAGCAAAGAACAGATCCTTATGCTCCATTCTCAGCTTATTCAACAAACAGGTGGAAGTGATGGGGTCAGAGATTACACTTTGTTAGAATCCGCAATAGAAACACCTTTTCAATCCTTCGGAGACACAGAGCTGTATCCAACGCTACAGGCGGGCGAAAGCATCACGGTATTCCGTCCTACAATATTCGACGGGTGCAGACCGATCGACGGCTCATCAAGCACATACAACACGCCAAGCGCCAGCGATGATTTTCCGGAGCCGGATACGCCTGCAATCCCGACGATCTGATGCAACGGGACATCTACATTTACATTTTTTAAGTTGTAAACGGCGGTTCATACATGTCTTTCCATCCTCCACTACTTGCGTATTATCTTGCGTACTTTCTTCCTCAATTATACAGAAAAATATGCGAAATTCAAATATTATTCCAGATGGAAAAAGCCGGTACATCCCAGATGATGCACCGGCTTTTCCCGTTTACTATATAAAATACTCCCTTGTACCGGCTGTTAAGTCAGCCACCCTTTTAAGCTTTCAGATCCAGTGAACGGATCTCCTGCCGAACCTTCAAGATCATAGATGGGCTGACAGAAAGCTCATCATATCCCATACGGAGAAATGTCTCGGTCAGTGTCGTGTCTGCCCCAAGCTCGCCACAGATACCAACCCAGCAGCCACCCTTATGGCCGTTGTCCACAATCATCTTAAGCATCTTAAGGATTGCCGGATGATGAGAATCATAAATGTTATCAAGTTTTGGATTCTGCCGGTCGATCGCCAGTGTATACTGTGTCAGATCATTCGTTCCGACAGAGAAGAAATCCACTTCCTGTGCCAGTTCTTCGGACATCATGACGGCTGCCGGAGTCTCGATCATAATACCAAGCTCGACGTCCTTGTATGGAATCTTTTCCTCATCAAGTTCTTTTTTCACTTCCTCGATGATCTTCTTAATCGTCTGTACCTCTGTGACAGAGATGATCATCGGAAACATGATGGCGATTGTTCCGTAATAACTTGCCCGATACAGTGCGCGAAGCTGTGTCTTAAATACCTCGCGGCGGTCCAGACAGATACGGATCGCACGGTAACCCATTGCCGGATTATCCTCTTTGTCGAGTCCGAAATAATCCACCTGCTTATCCGCACCGATATCGAGTGTACGGATGATGACTTTCTTTCCTGCCATTGCCTCGGCTACCTTGCGATATGCCATAAACTGCTCTTCCTCGGTCGGATAATCCTTGCTCTCCAGATAAAGGAATTCACTTCGGAACAGTCCGATGCCACCGGCATCATTTGCCAGTACCGATGCCACGTCACCAACACTTCCGATGTTTGCATACAGATTGATCTTTGTTCCGTCCTTTGTGATATTCTCCTTGCCCTTGAGTTCCTGCAGCAGACGCTTCTTCTCTTCGTCCTCTGCTTTCTTCTTCTGATAAGCTTCCATGACGGAGACCGGGGGATCGATGATGATCTTGCCCTCGTATCCATCCACGATACCCATTTTTCCATCGACATCTTCCGGAAAATCCACACCGATGAGTGCCGGGATATTCATGGTACGGGCCAGAATCGCAGTATGGGAATTGGTGGAACCGTGACGGGTTACAAAGGAAAGCACCTTTGATTTATCAAGCTGTACGGTCTCACTTGGTGCCAGATCATCGGCAAGCAAAATCACCGGCTCATCGGCATTCAGACCATTTCCTCCATTGCCCTGCAGAATGGAAATTACGCGGTTTGACACATCCTTGACATCGGCCGCACGCTCACGCATATAATCATCATCCATTGCCGCAAACATCTCGGAGAACGTATCTCCGGTCGTTGCCACGGCATATTCGGCATTGACCTGCTGGCCTTCAATCATATTTGTGATGGATTCGATATAATCAAGGTCATCCAGCATCATCTGATGTACTTCAAAGATTGCCGCATTGACTTCACCGACTTCTTTTAATGCTTTATCATAAAGCCCTGCAAGCTGCTGTTTTGCGGTATCTTTGGCATCTTCAAACCGTTTTACTTCTTTTGCGGTATCTGTGATTTTCTCCCGCTTTACCTGATTTTCTGATTTCCGGTATATGGCAAGGCGGCCGATGGCCACCCCGCTGTATACGCTTTTACCCTGAATTGTCATAGCGTCACCTCATCCTTTTCCTGATTGATTCTCCGCGAACGGTTGTCGAAACTGCTTCTTACAGTTTCTCCTCTAAGAATTTGCTGAGTGCTGCGATTGCTTCCTCTTCCTGATCTCCATCCGTCTTTAATACGATTTCCTGTCCGCATTTTACACCAAGTCCCATAACACCGAGAATTCTCTTTGCGTCTACTTCCTTGCCATCCTTGCTGATGGTTACTTTACATGGATATGCAGCTGCTGCCTTTACCAGCTCTCCTGCTGGTCTTGCGTGGATTCCCTGCTCGTCTTTGATGGTATAAGTAAATTCTTTCATGATAATTCTCCTTTTTAAATTTTGTTTTTTCCAATGTTACTGTTTACAAATTTACCTGTAATATTCGAATTTTTCCATGTCATTGCTGACAAATAATATTTTTCATTTATTTAACATCCTTTTTGATCAGTCCAAGCAATACAGCTGTTATGACAGAGCCGACTGCCCATGCAAGGATGTATAAAAGCGGATGTCCTACGGTTGCAAATACGAAGATTCCACCGTGTGGAGCCATCAATGTACACTTAAACAGTGCGGATAAAAATCCTGCAACTCCGGCACCAACTAAGGTACATGGAATTACGTGAAGCGGATCTGCTGCCGCAAACGGGATCGCACCCTCGGTGATGAAGGAAGCACCCATTACAAAGTTGGATACCTTGGATCCACGCTCTTCCTTTGTGAATTTCTTCGGGAAGAACTGGCAGGCAAGTGCAATTCCGATTGGAGGAACCATACCACCGACCATGATTGCTGCCATAGCAATGTAACATGCCTGAACAGCCGGGTCACTTGGCTGTGCACCTTTTTCAAGCATCTGGCTTGCAGTTGCCAGTACGCCGGTACCAAATACATAAGCGGCTTTGTTGATTGGGCCACCCATATCAATCGCCATCATTGCACCGAGGATCAGTCCAAGTACAGTGATGTATCCTGCATCAGAGATTGCGGTCAGTCCGTTGCTCAGTCCAGTATTGATCAGTCCGATCAATGGGTTAAAGATGAAGCACATTAAAATACTGATAATTAAAATTCCAAGTAACGGATAAATCAATGTCGGCTTAATTCCGTCTAAGGAAGCCGGCAGTTTCGAAAACGCTTTTTTCAGGAACAGTACAATAAATCCGGCAAGGAATCCGGCTAAGATTCCGCCGAGGAACCCGGAAACCGTGTTACCGCCGTTGGCACCCTGAAATGCAAAATCCGCAATAAACTTCTGGAAACCGGTTGTGGAATCTGCCCAGTTATAACCGGTGATCAGTGCATTACCACTTGAAGCTAACAATCCACCCGTAAAACCAACTGCAAGTCCCGGTCGGTCTGCGATCGAGTATGCGATATAACCTGCAAGCACCGGAACCATCAGTCCCATTGCCAAACCTCCGGCATATTTGAAGAATGCCGATAACGGAGTACAGGAGCCGAATGCCGATCCACCTGTTGCACCGTAGCCCATCAGGGTATCAATCAGAAATGCAATCGCTGTCATGATACCGCCGCCGATAACGAACGGAAGCATATGGGATACACCGTTCATCAGGTGCGTATAGATCATGTGTGCGGTGGAACCGCCTTCTTCTTTTTCTTCTTTCCTGCTACCCTCTGCCGCATGGTAGATTGGTGCGTCACCGGCTACCGCACGGTTTAACAACTGCTCTGCCTTGTTGATTCCGTCTGCAACCTTACATTCAATGACTTTCTTTCCATCGAAGCGGTCCATCGGAACTTTGGTGTCTGCTGCGACGATGATTGCGGTCGCTCCTGCAATCTCCTCGTCAGTAAGCACATGCTTGGCTCCGCCGGAACCTCTGGTCTCTACCTTAATCGTAATTCCCATCTCAGCTGCATGCTTCTCTAAGCTTTCGGCTGCCATGTAAGTATGTGCAATTCCGGTCGGACATCCGGTTACAGCAAGTACCTTGTATTTTGCACCGGTTTCGTCTTCTTTCTGATCCTCATCCTTTGCACGTTCTGCATTATCAATAACTTTTAAGAATTCTTCTACGGTCTTCGCATTTTTCAGTCCGTTTGTGAAATTCTCATCCATCAGAAGTACGGAAAGTTTGCTGAGCACCTCCAGATGTACATTATCCTCGGTGTTTGGAGCAGCAATCAGAAACAGTAAATTGACAGGCGCTCCATCCAGTGCGTCAAACTCTACACCATCTTTTACCACCATAGCTGCCAGTCCCGGTGCTTTCACAGCATCCGACTTGCAGTGTGGAATCGCAATTCCTTCTCCGATTCCGGTTGTTCCTTCTTCCTCTCTTGCAAAAACACCTTTCCGGTAAGTTTCCACATCGCGGATTTTTCCGCTTTTTGCCATGAGATCAACCATTTTGTTCAGTACATCCTGTTTTCCGGTTGCAGAACCATTCAGCTCAATGCTCTCAGCTGCAAGCAAATCTCTGATTCTCATAGTATACCCTCCTTAAAATAATTTTATATTTGCATCCATCAATGCAAGTACTTCCTCTTTTGTTGCCAGCTCTTCGGAAAAAGCACTGGCACTTCCGGTACATACGCCATAGCGGAATGCATCCGCATAGCTGCCGCCATTTAAATATCCATAGATAAAACCAGCCACCATGGAATCTCCGGCACCTACGGAATTCACAAGCTTTCCTTTCGGCGCCTCTGCCCGGAACTCCTGACCGTCTTCCGTCACAAGGACGGCTCCGTCACCTGCCATGGAAACTAATACATTTCTTGCACCTTTTCCCTGCATGCGTTTTGCATACTTCACAACCTCATCCTTATCATTGATTATGGTGTGGAAAATCTCTCCCAGCTCATGATTGTTTGGTTTGATCAAAAACGGATGATATGCAAGTACATTCATCAGCAGATCTCTGGTCGCATCTACCACAATATTAAGTTTTTTACTCTGCAGATGTTCCATAATATCCATATACATAGACTCTGGCATCGTGTCCGGGATACTTCCGGCAAGCACCAGTGTATCACCATCCTGCAATGCATCGAGCTTTTCATACAGTTTACGGATATCTCCGGATGCAATTCTCGGTCCCTGTCCGTTAATTTCCGTCTCGGTCTGTGCCCGCAGCTTTACATTGATACGGGACAATCCTTCGGAAACATGAATAAAATCTGCGGTGACACCTTTCTCCTTCAGAAGACGGGTGATGGCATCTCCGGTAAATCCTGCCATAAATCCAAGTGCTGTGCTTTCTTCTCCAAGATTTTTCAATACCATCGAAACATTGATGCCTTTCCCACCCGGAAAAATGATTTCCTTGCTGGTACGGTTAACCATACCTGTCATAAAGTTGTCTACATTTACAATGTAATCAATGGATGGATTAAATGTTACAGTATAGATCATTCTTTCACCTCCACAATATTTTTGTATTTTTTAAGTGCCGGCTTGTACAGCTCCGTTGTTATGATCGTTGCCTGATCAAAATCAGCAAACTTCACACTGGAAAGCTGGTCAAACTTGCTGGCATCTGCCAGAATGTAGCAGCGCTTGCAATTCTTCATGGAATATTTCTTCACCATGGCTTCCTTAATCTCCGGGGTCGAATATCCTTTGCTGACGCTGATTCCGTTCGTTCCCCAGAATCCTTTGGTAAAATTATACTTGGAAAGCATCTCCATGGCTTCTTCTCCGACAATTGCCTCCGTCTGGGATTTGAATTCGCCTCCCAGCAGATAAACACGACATCCTTTTTCCGCCAGAAGCTTTGCATGGCTGATGGCATTTGTCACAAACACCGCCTGCGTTTCCTTAATAAAAGGGATCATTGCCTCGGTGGATGTTCCGGCATCCAGATAAACAAAGTCATCCGGACGGATGAGAGATGCTGCATACTTTGCAATCGCATGCTTTTGCTCTGCATTCATTGCCTTACGGTTTCTGACATCTTCATCATGTGTGCTCACCGACGGCCGCTTGGCGATTGCACCGCCATGTACTTTGGTCAACAAACCATTTTCATCCATCGTATTTAAGTCCCGGCGAACCGTTGACTCTGAAGCATCAAGTGCCGTCATCAATTCCTGCATTGTGGCACTTCCCTCAGTTTCTATTATGGACAATATCCTTGAAAATCTTTCTTCTGCAAGCATATGCCTCACTCCTTTTATTTCTTTTTCGTTCACAATCTTTCAAAATCATTCATTTGATGATTCTTATTATAGTTATATTTTCTGTCATCGTCAATCATTTTCCGTCAAAATCATTCACAAAAACAGAACTGGGATTTTGTGCATAATGTCATTTAGTAGTGGCTCGAAAGGACGGGGAATGGTTTGTGCAGAGGCAATCCGGCTCATGCTCGTTGCATTTAAGAGGCTGTAGGAATTTTTGTTTTAATTGCTATCAGGCGGACGCAACCGGTGGTCATTCGCCTTCCGGGCTCAATGACCACCTGC
>ERZ808270.176-NODE-176-length-40695-cov-4.460482_pt1 | contig 40695 bp, 25 predicted proteins | sample MGYA00521082_ERZ808270 | MGnify/ENA primary metagenome ERZ808270 (study PRJEB31516, sample SAMN03275594) | gut metagenome | biome: mammalia-associated habitat; material: feces | host: Papio cynocephalus | place: Kenya | collected 2012-07-27 ... | reverse complement strand
GGCGATACGATTTTAGGTACGTTTTTCAGCATGTTTTCACTCCTTTATCCATCTGATTTCCATAGGATCGAGCGCAAGGTTTGTTTTCTTGCCGTTGATATCGTAAAAATCGGATGTCTGCGGCTGATCCGAATTATTTACTATCGCATACTTTTTCGCCGCGGGATAATAATTGCACTCCGTGGCGGCGTTCGTCGCATAGCACACGTTTAAATCTTTCTTCGCCACGTAACACATCGCCTTGTACAGCAACCGCGAATTTTCAAAACTGTACGGAAGCCCCGTAATATAAAAGCTCCTGCCGCTGCCGTACTCGTTCACCGCCATCTTCACTTCGCCTGCGTTCACGTTCCTCTTAAATCTGTCGCTGAACGCAATATCCAGCACTTTCGTCTTTTTCAGCGCGTAGATATTCTTCTTGTCCTCTCCGTAGTCCGCGCTTTCAAGCCCCTCAGTCAGTTCGTGCGGCACTTTCGTTATGTTATACTTATCCACAGAAAGCGTATAACCGATTTCTTCGTCCACCCCCAGCACGTCCGCCAGTTGGAAATATCTCCCGTTCCCTTCGCACGCCGTCGGTTCGCCTACGCCGATGAATCCTCCTCCGTTATACACAAACCTACGTATCGCCGTCTGCAATCTTTCGTCCAGCCATTCTTTACCGCCCGAATACGACGTATATGCGTCTCCCGCGTTTATGATGACGTCTATATCCTGCGGCACTCCGTCTTTCACTTCCTCAAACGACAAAAATTCGATATCCACGGGCAACCCGCTTATCGCCTCCAGTATCCCCTGATACGAATAGATCTGCTGATACCAGAGTTCGTGTGCCACCATATGGCTCATCCAGCTTCGCTTTTTCCCCCAGCCGTTCAAAAGTCCCGCTTTCAGCCTGCACCACGGCTTTTTGTTATCCACCGCCGCGTATATCGTCCGGAATTCGTCCGCCACTTCCGCCACACGGTCCACAAACGCCGGGAATTTCGCCGCCAGCGAAAGATACCCGCCGAACCCCATGCGGTCTATCGGCTTCCGCATGATCGCGCGCCTTGCCGTCCGCCAGTTGCGGTTCAATTCTTCCACCGCGTTCTTTTCGTTTCCCTCAAAAAACGTATCGGGGAAAAAGTACGGCAGAAATCTCCCTTCGTGGTATTTTACGTGCGGAATTTCCGATAACATTCTCACCGTTACTCCGCCGCCTACCGAACCTACCACCGCGTCCAGCCCCATATCTTTGAAATGTTCTCCGTACGGCTCGCTTCCTATCCAGTCGTCTCCCAGAAACATCATCGCTTCTTTTCCGTATCCGTGGCAGATATCCACAAGCTCTTTAATCGTTTTGCTTACGAATCTTTCCACATAGTCCATATACTTTTTGAACTTTTCCGTAGGCGTTCTGAAACAGTTGTTATAATACCCGCTGTCCACGAAATCTTCCGCTACCAGTTTTATTCCGCTCTCCTTTTCAAAATCCGCCATCAGCACGGGATTCGCCGTCTGCGCATACCCGAACCATTCCACCTGCTTCTCTTTTCCGAGGTCGTTGAAAATCAGCGTGAACTGATACAAAAACGTCGTAAACCGCACCACGTTCGTTTCCGGATTCTCTTCGCACCACTTCTTCATATGCTCCACGATATACTTTTTCGTCGCAGGAAACGCAGGGTCGTACGTCAGCTGCTTCTCGCACGTCCATTCGTTCGTTATGTAATTGTATATCTGCACCGGGTGCCACGTTACGCGCGCAAGAAACGTTACCGTATATTCGTGGAACGCTTTGCAATTTTCTATCGTTACGATTCCGCTTTTCTCGTCTGCCTGCCAGTCGCTACGCGATACTTCCTCTCCCGTGGTGCGATCGTATACCTGCCATAATCCGATATACGTATAGTCCGGCGCGAATTCGTCCGCGAGAAATCCCTTCATGATTTCTATTTCCGTTGTCTCGCTTACGGCAAGTTTCCGCTCCGAAAGCAGAAATATCCGCTGCGCTTCTTCAGGATGCTTCCGCGCCCAATCGTTATCTCCACGCACCACGAAATACGTGTTGTACACCTTCCCGAATTGACCCGCGTTCTTCGGCAGACGCGTCCCGTCGCAATCCCGCACCGCGTCCGCTCCCCATTTCTCCGCTATCGCTTTCGTTCCTTCCACGAAACTTTCGTCCGTCGGTATTGTAAATCTTCCTTTCTTCATTCCTTTTCTGTCCTTCTTTCCTTATTTCCCGGCAGGTTGCCGCATGCGCTGTTTTCATGCGCCCTGTTAAACCAGCTTGTTTTTCCCTTTGTTCAAAGAATACGTTACGCCGTTTATGCCGATTTCGCATCGTTTCGGAGCCGCTACAAAAAGCTCCGTAATCACGCCGTTTTTCGTTTTTGCCGAAACGAGCAACCCGCCGCGCGAACGCAGATTTTTAAACGATACTTCGCGATTTTTCCACTCTTCGGGCAACGCCGCAAACAATTCGATTTTTCCTGTATGGTCCTGCAGCAGCATTTCGTGCAACGCGTCGCAAAAGCCGAATAACGCTTCCAGCGTAAACGGACGATAATGAAACTGCGTATAACCGAACCGTCTGAAATCGCCGTTTAAATGGAACCCGTTTTCGCCCACGAATCCGCGGCAGAATTGATTCAGTCTTTCAAACGCCGCGTTCCCGTTTCTCGCCATGGCATAAATCTGCGCGGACATCGCAAACGAAAAACCTACCCAAAGCCCCGTGCCGAGCTTTTCCATGTCGTCGATCGTCCGTTCGTAAATGTTTTTATGCTCTTCGGTATCGTAATCGATTAAATGCAGCGGATACAGACACATCAGATGCGAAAAATGTCTGTGCGTTTCGGGCAGTTTCCGCGTTTTATCCAGCATGACTACTCCGTCCCGAGAAACGGCTATATCGTCCAGTTTTTCCAGAATTTCCCTGTATTCCGCGGGGTTATCTCCGAGTATTCCGGCATATTCTTTCAGCGTTTTATACAAATACCGCATCAACGCGAGGTCGAAATTCGAATTCGGCTGTAAATACGCTTCTTCCGTATCGTCGAAAATTTCCGGCGAGGAGGAAAGCGGCAGATATAATTTTCCGTCTTTTTCTTCCAGCAGCGCACGAATCGCCTTGCCCACGCCGCGCAGAAACGGATACGCGCGGGTTTTTAAAAATTCTTCGTCGCCCGTATACAAATAATATTCGTCGAAACTCTGCGCCGCCCAGATCGTCATCGTCGGCGATAAGGAATACTGCGCCCAGCCGCCCATCGGCTTTCCGTCAAGCGTACTGCAGGAGGGCAGTAAAATTCCCTCCACGCCGAAAAATTCTTTCGCGAATTTCTCATACGCCGGCTTCAGTTTCCATAAATATTCCACGAAAACTTCGCCCTCTTCCAAGCGGTTCGCCTTTAAATAAGACTGATACGATAATTCCGTGTTCGTATCGTGGTGATAATCGCCTTTCCATGGAGGCAGGCAATCGTTATCCGCCGTCCATACCCCCTGAAGCGGCATCGGATAAAACCCTTTCCGCGAACAGCTTCCGAACAGATACCAGCTTTTCCGGTACGTTTCGTCGATGAGTTTATCGCCCGTTTTAACGGCAGATTTGCCGTTGTAAGCGCGCCAGTGCTTCCGATGCGCCTCGTGCAATTTTTCAAAGCCCGTTTCCGCCGCCCGTTTTAAACGATTTTTTGCGGCTTGTACGTAATTTTCATCGTCGTTCGAAGAAGCAAGCGTATAATAAATTTCGTTCCCTTTGCGGTAGGTTACGATTCCGTAACAATATTTCGTATGCGTTTTCTGTTCGTACCACCCGTACGCGCCGTCGGCTCTGATTTCCGCAGGCGGATACCCAAGCGATCTTTCCTCTTCCGGATTGCCGATGCCCGAAGCGTTCTTCGTTTTTTCCGACAAATATTTCGGGATATGAAAGCCGTACGAACAATCGCGATACACCCGGATAACGCCGGCAAGCGATATATAATCCGTAAACACGTCCGCGATTTTTTCCGCGCCGTCGTAAACGCTTACCGTCGCGGTATCTATGTCCAGCGTATACGAAATATCTTCCGCCGCCGGGGAAAATTTCAGTTCGATTCTTCCGGCGGTAATTTTCGAAGGGTAAGGCTTGCCCATAAAAATTTCGTCGAACAGGCGGCAGTATTCTTTCCGATCCTCCGCCTTGCCGCTTTTTGCAAGCCTCTTCAGATTTTCGAAATTGAAACCGCTTTCCAGTGTGGTTTCGTTCGGACGAAGATCCCACAAATCCGTTCTATCCACCGTAATTTTCAACGGAGAACTCCCGTAAACGATGCTGCCGATAAACCCGTTTCCGAGCGGCAGCCCCTCGTCCCACTGCTTTGTTTTCGCTTTTATTTTCTGCATTTGTTTATCGCCGCGCAACCGCGCGCCCCGTTATTTTTCCCGACGTATATTACCTGCTTTCCCCTTGCCGAACGGCAGAGAAGAAGGATACAACTTGCCGAATTCCACGATTTTTATGTCTTTCGTCAGATCTTCGGCGATCTGCCCGTTAATACGCACGTCTTTGTATCGGATATTTTCCGCCGCGCAACTTACGTACGGGTCGAACAATTCGAGATGTTTCTCTTCGATATACTGTGATTTCGGCCCCACCGTCATGAAATAAGAATTCGGATATTTTTCTTTATCCAGTCGCACGGCTACGTCCGAAAAACGGATATTCGTTACGTCGGAACCGATTTCAAACGTTGCGAAATTTCCCGTTACCGGGTTGCCGTTCAGATAATTCGGCTGCTTATCCACGGGAGAGGTCGTATCCGCGGAAATATGTTCGAACGTAACGTTTTCTATTCTGCCTACTCCGATTTTCTTTTCGGGAACATCCGTGTATGCGGGCGTCTGCAGATACATTTTAAACGTGGTTACGCCCGAAACGTTCTTCACCGTAAGATTTTTAATGCGGCAGTCCTCTTTTTCGCCGTTTTTATACGGATATATGCCCGGCTGAATCCGGAACGATTTATGCACGTTCCGCCCGTCGCCGCAGTTTACGCCGTCTACGGTCAGGTTTTCTATCGCGCCGAAATTGATGGACGAATTATCCCAGTCGTAAGCGTTCAGCGCAATCAGATCGTCCTCCGTATGCCCGGAAAGATTTTTCACCGTGCCGTTTTTCACGCCGCCGTTTACATGCAAGCCGTCGGCAAAACAGTTTTCGAAGCGTATATTTTCTATCGTGAACCCGTCCGTTCTGCCTATCTGGCAGGCAAAGCCCGCGGCGGCGCGGAATACAAGATTTTTCAGCGTTAACCCGCGTACGCCGCTGAATAAAAAGCACGTAGAAACGCCGTGATACGTATCGTTTTCGTCAAAGCGCCCCGAAGCGCCGTAGCCGAGCCGTTCTTCGTTTTCTTCGCCCCAAATGCCGCCGCAGACGGAAATATTTTCGTCGCACGGCGCGTCGTCGGGGATTTTATAGTCCGAACCGTCTATCACGCTTTCGTTTCGTAAAAGCAGCGTTCCCGTGCCCTTTGTCAGAATGATTTCGGCATGCTCGTCGGCGTAAATTTTCGTATCCGACGGCACGATCAACGAACGATCCACGTAATACCTGCCCGCGGGAATAAAAATTTCCCGATAAGTTTTAAAAACGCGGTTCAATTCGTCGGACCAGATTTTTCCGTCTTTGTAAGACTTGAAACCGCCGTCCGCAATACGGGATAAATCGATTTTTCCGTGTTTGGTGTTTGTAAGCATAATGTATATGAAAAATGCAGGATAGAATCTACGCTTTCCGCCGAAAATCATAAAATTTTGAGGCGGAAAGCGTACAAGATTTGCCTTTATGGTATCGCAACCGCTAAGCCGCGATGAAATTTTTCTGTTTACGCCCAGAGTTCCGCGTTGCCGTTATCATCGTAATGCCAGCAACCGGCTTTCTGCGTTTCGCTGTAGTAGTAGATGTTGCCGGAACAGAGGTTATTCGCGTCTGCCGTTTCGTAATCAAGAGAAGGTGCTCCGCTTTCACCGTATACGTAAAAGTCGAGTATCTTTTTGTTTCCCGTATCTGCGGCGCCGCAGCCGAACTGACCCACGTTTGAGGACAGCGCATTGCTTGTAATAACCACGCTTAACTTAAAGCAGTTTCTGAAATTATTGTTTCTTCCACCGCCGTAAGGACTTGCATAATCAAGGTTACTGATACCCGTCATCGAAATATATTCGAGATTTTCACAGCCCCAGAATACCATTCCCTCCAGACTGTCTACCGAAGCAGGAAGAACAACTTTCTTTATCGTCGTGTTGTCTTTGAATGCCTGAAACGCAATGTATTTAACGGATTTCTCGCCGTTTATGCCGTCATCCCATGTAGAAAATACGGTAACGTTTTCTCCGGAACCGCTATATCCCGACACGTAATAAACGCCTTTCTCCGAATTATAGGCGTAAACCACACCCATTGCGTCTTTCTTTCCGCACTTCGAGCAGATGCCGTCAACATAATTGTGTTCGCTTGCGCCATGAATAATTTCGCCGTTCTCGTCGAAATTCCACTGCAGACATTTCGTTGCATCGCCTTTATAATAAATCGTTCCCGTTAACAAATTTGTATTAGCACCACCGAAATTCGGCGTGCCGCTTGCAGCGTTCACATAGATATCGAGTATCGCTTTTGCCGGCGCATCCGGATGAGCAAAGAATTGCTGTGCATTTGTACTGAAATTCGGATTCAATACAACGTACTTCAATGCGGTACAGTTGATAAAATTATTTCCTCTGCCAGATGCAAACCCCAAAGAAGTGCCGTCGTATTGCAAGTTTTCAACGCCCGTCATCGAAACAAACGTAAGTTTCGAACAATTAGCAAATACGCCACCGTCCAAACTCTTCACACTTTCCGGTAAAATGACTTTCGTAATATTCTTGCCTGCAAAAGTTTCAACTTTTACGTAAGTTACGGGTTTACCATTATATACGGAAAGCGAATAAACTTCGCCCGACGGATTATTTCCTTCGATATATCCGCTGATATACGCGCTCTCTCCGTCCTCGGCATAGGAAATACAACTCTGCCCTTTCCGGCAATCCTTACACAAGCCGTTTTCGTCAAAATCGTGAATTACGATAAATTCCGCCGTTGCCTCGGCGCCGTCGTAATTTTCCGTACCCTCTACCGTTGCTTTTACTTTATAGCCGAGACGAGCATCGATAATTTCGTTGCCCTCCGCATCCTTATATTTGGCGGTAGCAAAATCCCAGTTCTGCACGGTATCGATGTCTTTTCCGTACGTATACCGTACGCTTCCGTGCAGCGCCGTCGCCGCAGGTTCGGGCGTATCGGTACATTTAATCGTTGCCGGCATCTTCAGCTGCATTGAATTCGTCGCTTTCTTCACTTCAAACGATTTTGTTTCTTCCGCCGCGGAATAACCGGAAGCCGCCGCCACGCTCGCTTTCGCCCAGTACGTGCCTACGTTGCGGTTATCCAGTTCGTCCCACGCCTTGTATTCGCCGTCTTTTTCTTTCGCAAACGTAATTCCGGCTTCGCCGTATTTCGCCGTTGCCGTAAACGCAGGCGCTTCGCCGTACACGATATCCTCGGTATCAAACGCCGTAATCGCGTTGGCAAACACTCTTCTGAATTTCGCGTATACCACGGCGTCGCCCGAAATCGCGCTTAAATCCGCTTCGTCGTCGCCTCCGTTTTCCGTTACCCATTTTTCAAACACAAGTTTGTCGTCGCCGTCGGTGCGATCGGCAGGCGCTTCGAACGTCGCCTCGCTGCCGTTTTTCACCATCACCGAACCCAGCTCTTTTTCGCCGTCTTTAAACGTAACAAGGCTCAATCTGTAATTGTTTTCGGGCAGCTGCTTCCCCTCGTTCAAAGCCGTGCCGTTTGTTACGTCCACATTGCTTCTGACGGCAACGTACTTCTTCGAAAAATCGGCGCCCTCGTTGATTTTCGTAACCAGCCCGTTGTATAAATCCAGACTGTCGATATACAGCGGGAACGTCTCGTCCGCACCCAGCCACGAATAATTTTCAAGACTTAAAATCTGCTGCGTGTATTCCTGTTTGGTATCCAGCAAAGCCGCCGTAGCCACGTCGTAAAAATTCCCGCGCGCGTTTTCGTTATAATCGGAAGCCTTCACTTCCGTATCGCCGCTGTAAATATACGCCTGCGCGGTATAATCCAGCTTGCGGTTCTGCTCCAGCACGTTGGTAAGGCACACGTTGGCATACCAGGCTTCGTCGCCGTCCACCCGATACAGCTTCTCTTCGTCCACCTCGCAGTTCAGCCACTTTTCGCCGAAATATTTCACCGCGCCCACGCGTACCACCAGTTTCACTTCGTCGTTCGCGTCGTCGTCTTTTATGTAATTTTTCGCGGCGGCATTCATCTTCACGATGAACCGCACCCCGCCCCCGGCATTGAGTTTCAGCGACGTGCCGTCAAGCACTTCTATCGTCCCGTCTCCGGGAAAAGCGTTTTCCGCGCTTGCAATGTTGCCGTGATTCATCAGCGCAACGCCGCCCGCCAGCATGCCGAGCGATACGGCGGAAGCCGCCAGCACCAGTTTCTTGTTTTTTCTGCATAATTTTTTCATGTTTCGTTTCCCCTTTAAACCGTCGTTTCCCGGTTGAAATTATCCCAGTCTACGTCCTCGATTACGTTATCGTACCCCCCCCCCCGACGTTGTTAAACAATCAACAGACGAGAGCACGTACAGTACTTCGGGCGATGTATACTTTTTCTTTTCCATTTTTTCCTCCCCGATTTTTATGCCTTCGGCGGATACACGTTTGTGTATTCTTCCGCAAGTTCCCAGTTCGCCGTAAGCGTAATGTCGCCGTCCACAACGTCCGTTTCAAACACCCACAGTCTGCCTTCGTAGTACCAGCCCGTAAAATCGTATCGGGCGGAAAGCGTCGCCTTTATTGGCGCTTCCGGCGCTTTCAGCGTGGCACCCTCTTTCACGGTAACGCTTTGCACCGCCGTTCCTCCCGCGGAATCGAACGTAACGGTGTATTCTTTCGCTTCCTCCGTTCCTCCGGGCGTTTCGCCGGAATTTCCGCCGTCGCCGCCCGAACAACCCGCAAGCGCGCCGACCGATACGGCGCACAAAGCGGCGGCGAGCACAAACGCAAACCTCTTTTTCCTCATAGCATTTATCTCCTTATATAATTTTTAATCCGTTTTATCGGTTCCACGGCACGGCGGTTTTATCCGCATAATGCCAGCAACCCGCTTTTTCCGTTTCGCTGTAATAATACACGGTTCCGGTAAGCATATTGTCCGCCTGAATCTGCGTTGCGCCGTCGGTACCCTTTACATACAAATCCAGCACGGGCACGGCGGGCGCGTCAGCGGCGCCAAACTGCGATACGTTGGACGTAAACCCTTCGCCCACAATGACGACTTTCAGCTTAACGCAGTTTCTGAAATTATGATCTCTCCCCGCGCCGCCGTAAGGGCTTGCATAATCGAGATTTTTCACGCCCTCCGCCGATACGTATTCGAGGTTCGTGCAACCCGCAAACACCCAGCCTTCCAGACTGTCCACGCAGGCGGGAAGAATTACTTTTTTCAGAGTCGTCTTGTTTTCAAACGCTCTCGCGCCCACGTATTTCACCGCGTGTTCGCCGTTCTTGCCATCGTTGTACGCGGCAAACACTTTCACCGTTTCCGCATCGCCCGTATAGCCGGCAACATAATATTGCGTGCCGTCGAAGGCGTACGTTACCCCCTGCGTCTCTCTGTCCCCGCAAACCGTGCATACGCCGTTTGCGTCGTAGCTGTGGTCTCTCGCCGAAGATTCGATTTCTCCGTCCTCGTCCTGCCGCCATCTTCTGCACGTGCTTAAATCGCCTTTGTAGTAGATAACGCCCGTAAGCAGAATGTTTTTATCGCTCGGCACGGCTTTTATGTCGCTTTCCTCAAACGTGCCCGAAGAATAAATATCCACGCACGGCACAGGCGTAATCCGTTGCTTGTCGCTATCGAACCGCCAGTCGATAAACTGCTGCTGCGCTTCGCCCTGATCGTCGTACAAACTGAAATTCTTATTCACGATCAACGTTTTCAGGTTAATGCAGTTGATAAAATTATTGCCGGTAACAACGTCCGCCCCGTCGGTATAAATGCCCGTGTTTTTCAGATTCACGGCAGGCATCTTCTTAACGCCCGGCATCGATACGTACACCAGCGAAGAACAGCCGTTGAATACGTCGCCGTCCAGCGCCGTTACGCTTTCGGGAAACGTTATTTTTTCAATCACGGAATTGCCTTTGAACGCGCCGTTTTTCACAAACGTTACGGGATGAGTTCCGTGAATTCCGTCCGTATATTCGGCAAGAATATTCACTTCTTTTTCGTTCAGCGTCTGATTATCCGATACGTAATATTCCGACGCGCCTTCGGAATATTCGTATTTCACGCCGTAACCGTTTCTCGCGCCGCATTTTCTGCACTTGCCTTTCGCGTTGAAATTGTGTTTGCCCTCGGTTACGATCGTTTCGCCGTCGTCGTCGAAACGCCATTTGTAGCAGCCGTCAACCGCCGATTTGTAAAACACGTCGCCCGTCAGCAAACTGTTGTTGCCGAGTCCCACGTCGAAGCCGACGGGATAGCTTTGCGGATCGCTGATCGCCGTAACCTTTTCGCCGTAAACGTAAATATCCGTACGGCTTTCCGCGCTTTTCGGCGTATAGTCCCAGCGCATAAACGTAGCGCCCGTATTGTAGAAGCCGTCGCCCACAATCACCTGTTTCAGATTATAGCAATCCCTGAAATTCCAGTGCGCGTAGTACGACTGCGCAATATCGCGCAGCTCCGTAATGCCCTTCATGGAAACATATTCGAGGTTCGAACAATCGTCGAAGCATTGCCCGCGCAACGGGCTGCTTACCTGTTTGCCGTCTTTTCTGATTTTATTCGTGTTGTAACGAGCGTCCGCGTCGGCAAATTCCGTCATGCTTTCGGGCAGAATCACCCGCCGGATCGTTTTGTTCGATTTGAACGCGCCGTAACCGATATATTTCACGGCATGGCTGCCGTTCGTACCGTCGTCGTATTCGGCGCGGATATACAAATCTTCGGAATCGTATCCCGCGTCCGCGCCCACAACGTAGTAGCAATCGTTGGCTTTATCGTAAGAATAAGATACCTTTTTCGTGCGGGAGGTATGGCACACCTCGCAGGCGCCGTCTTTCCACCGATGTTCCGCAAGATACCCCTCTTCCGTGTACGTCCTGCCGCAAACCGTGCATGCGAAGTCCGCTTTTCCCGCTTTTTCGCAGGTGTATTCCGGAGTACCCGCCGCCTGATAATCGTGAGAGAACACTTCGGCGGAAGGCATGCTGTCAATCGTATCGTAATCGTTTTCTCCCGACGTCGCTTTCACGGCAAAAACGGCGATTTCGCCCGGTTTCAATGCGTCCGTTACGCTCTGCGCGTCGAAAAACGTATCCGTTGTTTTCGTCCAGTCGCCGCCGTTCACGCTGTATTCATAGCCGTCCGCGTTTTCCACGGCGTTCCAGCAAACCGTTTTGCAATCTTCCACGGTGATGTCGGGCATTGCAAGTTCCTCGGCGGATTCGTTCACCGCTTTCACGGTGCACTGCGCCGTCATCGTTCCGTACGAAACGCCGAAAAGATAGCTCCCCGTTTCATTCAGAGAAACGGTCAGTTGATTATATCCGCTCCGTTCCGCCGTGAAACTTTCCGTAAACTCATAGGAAAATTTCACTTTCCCGTCCGAAACCTTTCCGCCGAGAATCACCTCCGCTTTCAGCGTAACGTCGCTGCCCGCCGCCGCGGTAAGCTGCCCGGCGTTCAGGCGTATGTAATTGTCGCGGCGGATAACGCTCACGCGGCATGTGGTTGCGGCTTCGCCCGCAGATACGTCGATAAACGCCGTGCCGTCGGATATTCCCGTGAGCACGCCGTTTTTGTTGATTCTCGCCACCGACTCGTCGGAAGTCGTATAGGCGTAAGATTCCGCCCCGGAAGGCGTAAACTTATACGTTTCGCCTACATACACGGTAATTTCCCTGTCCGTAAGATAAACGATCTCCGCTTTTTTCGTTTCGCCGCCGTTGCCGCCCGCGCACGAAGCGATTGCGGCGCCGCATACGAGAGATAATACAAATACCAGAAATTTTTTCATCCCTCTCACCCCTTATCCGGCAATGTTTTCCGTAACTTTCACCGTAATTTTCGCCGAAGCGTTTTTATATGTTGCCGTAATCACATATTCGCCCGCCGCAGAAAACGTAATTCTTGCCGCTCTGCCTTCGGTTTTCAGCACGCAGCCTTCGGGCGTAATTTCATACGTCGCCGTAAGGTCGGATTTTTCGCCGTTTTTATACACCGTCGCGGTGAAATCCAGCGTAACCTGCCCGCCGCTGAGTACGGCGTTCACTTCTCCCCCGCGATCGAACGTAACGGCATAATTGTTTTCGATCACGGAAACTTTGCAGATTTTTTCCGCGCCGGAAACGCCCTCCGCCTTCGCGGTGATATACGCTTCTCCCACCGCAACCGCCGTAACCGTTCCGTCCTGTTCCACAAGCGCTACCTGCGTATCGGAGCTTGTAAACACGATTTGTTTATCGCCGTAACGGCATTCCAGCTTTTCGCTTTGTCCTTTTTCCAGCGATAACGCCGTGGAACTGATGAAAAAGTTATAGCTCACCGTCTGCGGAGCGTCTTTCGTTCCCCCGTTTTTCGAACAAGCCGAAAACAGGCACAAGCCGAGCGATACGATAACAGCCAAGATAAAACCGATAAATTTCTTCGTTTTAACCATTGTTCGTTTTCTCCGAGCTAAGATAAGCGTTGTATTTTTCTCTGCCGTACATCACAAGCTCTTCCAACCTGTCGTACTCCTCCTGATTGAGATAGCCGGAATACATCATATATTCGTCGTCTTTCATCAGGAAGTATTCTCTGAAAATTCTTTCCTTGTACACGTCTTTATACGCCGAATTTCCGAGGTCCACCGCGTAGTTGGCTTTTTCAAGACAGCTTTCCAGTTCAAGCAGCAGCGGACGCGTCCAGTATTCGCTTCTCGTCAGCGTGTAATAAATCGTCTGGTCCTCGGTTTCCGTAATCGTATAAATTCTTTCGTAGGCTTCCATCACCGTCGAAAAATACTGCTTTACGCCCTCGGCGCCGTCGCCGTAATAATGTTCGATGAATTCGTTTATCAAATCCTGCGTGTCATACGAAGCGTTCCAGGCAAGGCGGCTTCTCACATACGCCCGCATCGAGGACATCGGCGATACGCCGTTCTGCGTGCAAGCCTGTTCGAAATAGTACTTCAAGCCGCATTTTTCGTAAAATCTGACGGAATCTCCGATATGCGACCAGTTGTTGAAATGATATTTGTACGCCTGAAAGTTCGTGCCGTAGGAATACATCATCAGATTTTCCGTAATCGAAGCCCAGGCTTTCATTTCCTCGGCAATGCGCGCGTTTTTATCGCACGTTTCGCCGTCGTCGGTGATGGGGTGAGTGTAGCACGCTTCGATAGGCGCGTACAGCACGCCCACCTGCACCTGTCCGTCGCTTTTCGGAATCGCGTCCTTATGCACGGCAACGTATTTGCCGTTTTCCGTTTTTACGGGCGGTTCGCGGTAGGTATAGTAAGCGAATTCCACAAGAACGATATTCTTTCTGATATTGTTCTTTTCCATATACGCTTCCACGCCTTTCGCCACTTCGTTCATAAAGCGCGTCTGCACGCCGGCGGGACCGCCGTAAATCTCTTCCGCCGCTTTGCAGTCGTCGCAATCGCACGAACCGCTGCCGTCGGTAACGCCCAGCATCAGATAGGGACCGTTCGCAACGTTAATGTATTTGTTCGTAAGCGTTTCCACGGCAAGATCCACCGCTTCCTGCTTCGAATAGCACGTTTGATTATTGTTCCACAGCCTGATTTTTTTTACGTTTCTCTGCCACTCGCTGCCTACGTGGTACGTGCCGTTTTCATACGCCGCGTTTCTGCCCGCAAGGTAATTATCGTACCCTTTCACGTCGGAATACGGCTTGCCGTTTTCGTCCGTTTCAAGCACGGGGTTTCCCTCTTCGTCCGTTTCGTACACGTAATTGCCGTTTTCCAGTTTCGGCTGTCTGATCACGTTTCCGTTCTCGTCTTTCTTCACGTTGCCGTCCTTGTCTTTCACTTCTTCCGTTACTTTCACGTAGCGGGGCACTATCCGATCGTCAAGATCCAGAATATAGCCGTACAGGTTCAGCACTTCGTCCGGAATATCGTCTCTGTAATTTTTCATCGAAGAAAACAACGTCTCGCACGCTCTTTCGAATCCTCTCACGAAATTCACGTATCCGAGGTACCCTTCTTCGTTCAGGTCATCTTCCGGAATCAGCTGCGTATAAAAGCGGTAATTCTTATAGGAATCTTTATCCTCCGCTTTCGCGTCCGGATTCAGCATTTTATAAAAACCGGCATAGGCGTCGAAATCGTTTTCTCCCGCCTCGTCGTAAGCTTCGTTGATTTTCAAACCGTAGTTTTTCAGAAGTTCTTCTTTGATTTCGTCGAATTTCGCCTGCTTTTCGGCGTTTTCGGCGGCTTCCACGCGCGGCTGATCCAGCGTTTGCGTAACGATGTAATTCATCGTATGGCACCACAGCCCGTTGAACAGATTGCCGTTCATATCGTAGCCGCCGTTTTTCGACGCGTACGCATACATTCTGAACGCTTCTTTCACCTTCGTTTCGCCCGAAAGTTCGGCGTCCTCCGCGGTAAGAAGCCCCAGAGACGGCACGTATTTATACGTAAAATCTTTCAGCTTGCACGATTGACGGTAATCCACTTCCACGCAATCGTACGCGTAAGCGTTATACCCCACCTGATAGTGCAGAAATCTGTACACGGAAAACAACGTGCCCGTTTCGGTAGCGCCCGCCATGTACACGCAGTTGCCTTTCGTGTTCACCGTAACGCCGTTTTCTCCCAGCTCGTTGTAATCTATCGTAACGTCGGTTTGCGCGGCAAGCAATTTATTTTCGCCCACCGAAAGATATTTCGCCCGGTTATCGTGCGAAAGCGAATCGTCGGTAACGATGGGCAGCTTCACCGCCGTGGATTTTTCAATGAAATACTGCAGTTCTTCCGCCGCGTATTTTTCCGTTTTCGAAGCTTCGGAACTCACCGCGATTTTATAATCCGATTTCCCGTTTTCCACAAGGTATTCGTTCGTATCGTCAAACGCAAGCGGTTCGCCGCCGATTTCCGTCCTCGCCTGTTCCGTCGCGCCGCCGTCGCGTTTACACCCCGCCGAAGCGAATACGGTTACGGCGCACAATAAAACAGCTATTACTTTTTTCATCTCATCCGCCTCCTTATTTGCAGGTTATCGTAAACTCAACCACGGTATAATTCTGATAGGAATCGTACGCCACGTATCTGATTTTATACTCGCCCGCTTCCGTGAATTTATAAGTTTTCCCCGCCAGTTGTTTGCGGTTGTTGCCCTTGATAACGTAAATATAGCTCACTATTTCTTCCGCAGGCGTCGCGTTATCCGTAATTTCCGCCGTCGGCAGCGTAATTTCTTCGCCCGCCTTCACGGTGGCTTTTATTCCGGACACCCTGATTTGCGGCGCTTCCGTATCGGCTACGTATACGGTGGATTGCTGCAATTTACGGTTGCCGTTCGAATCGTACACCGTGTAGTCCGCGGTGTATTCCCCCGCCTTCCCGATATGCAGCGTATAGGCGTCCGTGCCTTCGTAAATCACGCTTCCTTCGTCGTCGTACACTTTCAGCGTTACCGTTACGTTTTTATCCAGCAAATCGAACGCTTCCATTTTCGGAAACGTTACGGAATGCCCCACGTAAGAAACATAAATCGCTTTATATTCCGGATTTTCCAGAAATACGGGCGAAGCGTAATCGTTCGAATCGGTGGTAATCACATTGGAAGCCGCTTTTTTCAGCGTGAATTCGATATCTTTCTTCACGCCTCTCGCTTCGAACGAAATATAGGCTTTTCCGCTTCCGAACCCTTCGAACGCTCTGCCGTCGTCGTAGCTTTTTATTTCCGCAATCGTCGCGCCCGTATCCGCGTTGATCAGCGACTTGCTCTCTTCGTCGTACGAAATCCACAGATGGCTGTAAGAAGACAACCGTCTGATTTTCACTCTGATACAGTCCGCCGCCCGCTTTGAATCGGTCATCACGCAATACAGCTCGTCGTATTCCGCCGCGCCGGATAATGTGGATAAATCGAAATTCAGATAATTTACGGGAATTTCCCGCGAAAACGCAAACTTCGCCGCAGCCGTGCCTGCGTTTACTTTCACCTTGTACTCTTTTCCCGCGCCTGTAAACGGTTCGCAGTTTTCGAAATCGAAGTAATTGTCAAACAGCCGCGCGCCCGCTTTTTTCTGCTCGTCCGTCAGTTTGCTCTTTACGGTAAGCGCAAACGAATATTCCGCTTTCTGCGTCCGGTCGGCAGGGTTTACGCACTCGTACGTAATCGTATGGTTGCCCGCCGCAAGATTTTCCGCGCGCATCGTTTCGCTCACGTCCGCGCCGTCGAAAGTCGTTTTTACGGGCAGATAATATTTCGCTCCGTCCCTGTACAGCACGCCGTCGCACAAAGGCAAATCCAGCGTTTCGCCCGCAATCGCCGAAGCGGGAAGAGATGCTTTCGTCAGCACGGGTACGGCGGAATCTTTCACCACCACGGTTTTTTCCACGCGTTTTTCGTCGCCGATAAAATCTTTCGCCGAATAGGTAAGCACGTATTCGCCCTGCTTTTCGGGAAGAAAATACATTCCCTTTTCCGTCTGTTCCAACGCAAGCTCGGTCGTACCGAATTTCAGCGTAGTGCTTTCAATCAGGTCGCCCACCCCGCCGGCATACTTCCCGAACAGCGCAAAAACGGCGTACCCCGTAACGCCCGTTCCGGGCACAAGTTCGCCTTCCGCGTTATACTGCAGACTGTCGGTATATTTTTCCACGCTGATCGTCACCGTTTTCACGGCGCTTGCAAATCCGCTCACCGCCGCATATTCGATGATGTAATCTCCCGTTTCCGCCGTTTCGAATCTGCCGCCTTTCTGCGGCACGATTTTTCCGGAGGGAGATTTCACCGTAACGCGCACGTCGTTCACGCTGTTGCCGTTCTCGTCGGAAGCGACGCAGCCGAACACGGGATACGATTTTCCCGCCTGCCCTTTCGGCAGATCGCGCACGTCGCAATCGCCGTAATCGATTTCTATCGTAACGGAAGCGCTCGTCTGTTCCGCAACGGATTCGTTCGCCGCGGCGGCGCCGCACAAAAGCAACGCCGTGCCGCAAAGCCCTCCTATCCACATCGCTCCGGTTCTTTTTCCGTTCTTCATACTCCTTTCCTCCGTTATCCCTTGATGCCGCCCATCGTAACGTTGCTCATGATTTTATCTTTGAACGCCACGAAAACCGCCAGAATGGGCAGACAGGCAAGCAGACACGCCGATAACTGCACGGGAACGCTTGCTTTGTTATCCGTCTGAAACAGGAACAACCCGTAAGACATCGTGGGCTTTTCCGGCAAAAACACCATCGGCGTATAATAATCGTTCCAGTATTCGATGAACAAAAGAATGAACACCGCGAAAATCGTGCTTTTAATCAGGGGCAGCATAATCTCGATGAAAATCTTGAAATGCCCCGCGCCGTCTATCTGTGCCGCCTCGGCGTACGTCCAGGAAAGTCCCTTGAACGTGGCGTAAAACACCAGAAAATACAAGCCCGGATATTTACATTTCATAATACATACGCCGATCAGATTGTTTCTGAAATTAAACGCGTCCGCCATCTGCACTTCCGCCGCCAGCGAACCGATGATCGGCAGCAGCATCACCACAACGGCAACCCCGTAAAGCAGCGATTTGAATCTGAAATCGTACTTCGCGATGGCGTAAGCGGTGATAATCTGCGTCGCCATGCAAAACAGCGACATACACACCGCGTACATCAGCGAATTGAAAAACATCTCCAGCAGATGCACTTCCTTTCCGCCCAGCGTAAACACGTTGAAATCGTCCAGCACTTTCACGTAATTTTCGAAATGCCAGCCGAATTCTTTCGAAGGAAACGCAAACGGATTGTTCCATTCGTAGTCGGTTGCGTCTTTCAGCGAATTGATAAATCCGAAGAAAAGCACGTAAAGCATCGAAAGACAATACAACGCGACGATGACGTACAAAACAATCTGAAACGCGTCCATTTTATGCGACTTTTTCACTTTCTCTTTCCGGTTTTCCATAACGCAATCACTCCTCGCTCGGTCCGTATTTTTCAAGCAGGTGCTTGGTAAGCAAGGTTACGGGCGCCACAATCGCGGTAAACAGAATCCCCGCCGCCGAAACGAACGGATAATCGCCCGCATACGGAATGGTATTTTTACCGCCCGCCACTTTCACGAAGAAATAGAACCCCAGCGTGGAAAAAGGCTGCATCGCCCCGTCCTCGCCGCCGTAGAACGAATAGAAATGCCCGTAATTCGTGAAGAACGCGGCAATCGCCACGATAATGTACGTAACCACCGTCGGAAAAATGGACGGCAGCACCACGTGCCACAATTCCTGCAACGACGACATGTTTTCCAGCTCTCCGTATTCCAGAACGTCTTTCGAAATGCTGCACATCGCCGAAAGGTAAATAATCAGCCCGTTCGCGAAATTCATCCACATACCGAAAATCAATACGGTGTAAAAACTGGAAGATTTCGCGCGGTTCAAAAGCAGCAGATCCGGATTGTTGAACAATACCGGAAGCCCTTTCTGTATCAGCGTGCGCGCGCACATTACAAATACTAGGCTGGAAATAATGTTCGGCAGAAACAAAATCACTTTGAACGCGCCGGAACCGGGTACTTCCTTGAATACCACGTACGCCACCATAATCTGCAGAGGCATTCCTATCAGCAATCCGCACAAAAACTGAATCGCCGAATTTTTAATAAGCAGCGACATTTCGCCGCTCACGAAAAACGCCCTGAACACCTCGGCAAACGTCTGCATCGAAAAGTAATACGTGCCGTTTTCGCCGTCGTATTTCTGAAACGCAAGCTTCAGCGTATTCGCCGCAACGCCCACGTAAAAAATCAGAAACTGCGCCACGGGGAAGAGAAGGAAGAAGAACAAAAACAGGTTCTGCCCCAGTTTTTTATTGTAAATTTTTTGCTTTTTCTTCTTTCTCGTCAGCCCGGAGAGTTTTACTTTTACGTCGTACAACAGCCATTTCGGCCCTTTTAAAGACGAAGGTTTTTCTTTCATAAATTTATTCCCGCTTACAGCCGGCGCGCGATTCTCAGGAAATCGCGCCCGCGCTCTTCAAAATATCCGTAATCGTCGTTTTCATATCGGCGAAAGCGTCGTCCACCGTTTTATCCGGCTGGTTGAAGAAGTAAGTGAACGGTTCTTTCGCCGTCGCGTTCCCTACCTTCGCCACAAACGCGAAGCCGTTGTTGCTTTCGTTGAAGCCGGTTTCGCCCGTGTACAGGCGCCGCTTCGTGGCAATCGCCAGGTTCGGCGCAACTTTCGCGCCCTCTTCGATAAACGTAAGTATGCTCTGCGTATACGGCGTGCAGGTTGCTTTTTCTTCCGCCGTTACCGTGTAATTGTACGGACGGATGCAACCGGTATTCGCCGTGTATTTCACAAGCTGCGATCTCTGCTGCATGAATTTAATGAACAGTTTCGCAACTTTCGTCTGCACTTCCGCGTTCTTGTTGGTATTCTGCGCGCTGATGCAGATATAGCTTTCCGCATACGCCGCGGGCAACACGCGCTGCGTGTTCGTCTGATCCTTGATTCCGTCCACGTTTTCGAATCTCGGAATCGGCAGATAGCGGAAGTTTCTCTTGCCGTACCCGTTCACGTTCTGCGGCGTTTCCTTATTGAAAACGTCCTCGCGCGCTTCCTGTTCCCAGTAGCTGTTTTCCGCAAACATCGCGATTCTCTTGCCGAAGCGTTTGCTCTGTATGTATTCGCGCTGCGCGCCCGTATGCGTGTTGCCGCCGCCCGGTCTCGCTTTCGCCGAATAGTTCTCCTGATTTTTCGTAATGTCGTAAAACGCCTTGATGGCGGCTTTCCGCCCTTCCTGATTCAGAAGTTTCGTAAAATTGTTTTCGTTGATGGGTCCGAGGTTGCTGTCCGTCCCTTTGAACGAATAATTCAGCATGAAGTTATCGTATCCCTCGTAGTTCGCCCAGATGGCGTTGAACACTCTCGAAATCTGATACGTGCTCGGCGATTCCGCCCACGTGAACGGCGTATAATTCATTCTCAGCCGTTCCAGCAGGGTAAGAAAATCGTTCCAGGTATCAGGCAAACCGTCGTCGGAAGTTCCCCATTTCCCGTCGGGTCCCGCCGAACAATCTCCCGCGGCAACCGCCGCGGCGTTCGCGCCGATCGAACCGTCTTTTCTGAAATACAGCGCGCTCTCGTCAAACAGATCCGCGTCGTAAATAATACCGGGAATCGAAAGCATATACGGCACGGCGTAATATTTGCCCTCTTTTTTGAATACGTCGGAATACCCTTCCAGCATCGTATCTTCCACCGACTGCGTGGCTTCCTTGTTCGTGTCGGCGGCAATGTTGCCGTCCTCGTCAAGGTATTTTTCGGTCATCACGTCGGTAACGTCGGCAAACAGTTTGCTCTCGGTGAATTCCTCATAGCTGCCCTGATCCAGAATATACAGCACCTGATCGAGGTTTTTCATCGAATTTTTCAGGTTCTGCGGACTGAATTCGGTATTTTTCTTTAAAGGACGCACCACAACGCCCGTTTTTCCCTCTTCGAAATGCGCGTCGGCATAATACGCTTCGAAATCTTTCTTCAGTTCGTCGAAATAAGCGGTGCCCAGCCCCGCGTTGAAAACGCCTACGTCAAGATACGTTTTCGTGGGATCCTCTTTTTCCGAACCGCCTCCGCAGGCAGCCGTTCCCAGCAGCGTGGCGGAAGCGAGCAGTATCGCGCCGATGTTCTTTGTTTTCTTCATCATTTCAGTATGAATCCTCCTGATTCCGTTTGTTTTTTATCAGCGTACGCTTCGGGCGATCCGAAGCGCCGCGGAACAACCGTTTTGCTACGGTTCTCCATTCTGGTTTTTATTTTATCATCATCGCCCTGCCATTTCAAGCAGTAGTTTATTGTAATTCGCTATTTTTTTATTATTTCACGGAATGTTTTTCCGCCGTTTTTTCCGCCGCTTTTCTGTGAATTTGAATCTTTTTATGTATATTTCCGTAAATAATGTTGACAAAAACCTCTGTTATTGTTAAAATATGGCTATGAAAAACATTGCAGTGAAAAAAGTCATTCAGAAATTGCAACCGGAAGAAATCACCACTTTTTTGTGGGACGATAACAGCGTTCTGCACCGCCACAGCGACTGGGAATTCACTTCCACCGTGGACGGCACGGGCTGTAACATCGTCAACGGCACGCCTTACGATTTGATGCCCGGCGATTTCGTTCTGCTCGGTCCGCAGCACGTGCATCAGTATGTTTCCGATAAACCCATTCAACGGCGGGACGTCTGCATCGCAACGGAAAAAATGCAGCAGCTGTGTTCTATTCTCTCGCCCGATCTCTACGAAAAACTCAACAAAACCGAAAAGCCGATCATCATTCATTTAAGTCTGGAAACGTTCGGCGAACTGCACCAGCGGCTGAACAAACTCAGCGCGCTCGAAACGGCGAATCTTTATAGCGGCGCCACGCTCGTTTCCATCGTCGTTTATCTTCTGGGCGTGTATTTAGAGCATAAATCCGAAAACAACATGCCCGCAAGTATTCTTTCGTTTCTGCAGCAAATTTCCAATCCGGACGTTTTTTCGATGCGGATTAACGACATTATCTCGTTAAGTTCGTATTCGCATTCGCACTTCATCAAAATTTTCAAAAAATACGTGGGAAAAACCATCATCGAATACATCACCGATTTAAGAATTTCCTATGCCGCAACGCTGCTCACATCCACCGATCTCAGCGTAATCACCATCGCTTCGAAAGTCGGGTACGACAATCAGTCGTTTTTCGCGCAGAAATTCAAAAACAAATACAACGTATCCCCTATGGAATACAGAAATTCCGTGCATGAAAAAGATTCTCTGCCGCCCGTTTCCTAAACGGCGTTTTTACAAATTTAGCATCGCCACGGTATCGTTTCCGCTCTTCATAACGGACGTGATTTCGCCGCTTGGCGCAATTTCGTAGTTCACGCCCTCGTCGGCTTTCACTTCCAACATAACCTCCCCCTTTTCGCGCTTCCACGATACGAAAATTTTTCCGCCCTTCACCCGCGTTCCGCCACGTGCGAACGCGAGTTTTTTTCCGAACGAAGGGGAAATCACCACTTTTTCCGTCTCCGGCGACAGTTTGATTCCCAGCACGTACGAATACAGCCACTCCACGCACGAACCCAGACTGTAATGGTTGAAAGAATTCATTTCCGGGTCCTCGAATCCGTGTTCTTTCGTATACCCGTTCCAGCGTTCCCATACGGTGGTGGCGCCGTTTTTCAGCATATACCCCCACGACGGATATTCCGTGCGGGATATAATTTCGTACGCTAAATCCGTTTCGCCGATATCGCAAAGCGCGGGCAGAATAAATCTGCTGCCGATAAATCCCGTCGTCAGCCCGCCGCCGTTTTCGCGGATGATTTCCGGAAGCCGCGCCGCCGTTTCCTCTTTGCTAAGATACCCCGCGACGTAAGCAAAGGCGTACGCCGTCTGCGTATCGCAGGAAATCCGCCCGTCCTTATAATAATTTTCGCGGAAAGCCCGGCGGCAATTCCCGTAAATTTCCGTATATGTATCGCGTTTTTCGTCTTTCTTTAAAATTTCGCACAGCTTCGCCGTAAGCAACGCGGAATATCCGAAAAAGCACTGATTGATCACGTTGGGATCGGTATCGCCGTTCACCGACAGCCAGTCCCCGAAGTTATTCGTGATTTTCGTTAAATAATTTTCGCTTTTCGCAAGATAATAGCCTATCCATTTTTCCGCCGCCGGCAGATTTTCTTCCGCCGCCGACGCATCCCTGTAATGCAGAAAATGAAAATACGGCATCACGGTAATGCAGTCTCCCCAACCGGGCACGCCCGCCGTGTTATCCGAAATTCCCATATAAAACGGCACGATCGACGGAATTTTTCCGTCGGGCAGCGCGTCCTCCCGCACGAGGGAAAGGTAATTTTTAAAGAATAAATCGCAATCCGCATTGAACATCGCCGAATTGCAGAACACCTCCGCGTCGCCCGTCCAGCCGAGCCGCTCGTCCCGCTGCGGGCAATCGGTGGGGATAGAAATGAAATTGCTTTTTTGTCCGCGCAAAGCCATACGGTAAACGCCGTTCACCACCTCGTCGGAACATTCGAAACTGCCGTAATATTCTATATCCTGCGAAATCGCCAGCCCTTCCGCCCTTACTATCTCCGTTCCGGCGGTTTTCTTCAGCTCCGCATAGCGGAAGCCGTGATAGGTAAACTTCGGCTCGAACGTATCTTCGCCGCCGGAAAGAATAAATTCGTCGGTACATTTCGCGCGGCGCAGATTCGCGGTGTACACCTTGCCGTTTTCGTCCGTCGTTTCGCCGTATATCGCTACGATTTTCTCGCCGCCTTTTCCCTTTGCCGTTACTTTTATAACGCCAGCGAAATTGCAGCCGAAATCGTACCGCACGGTATTTTCGTCGCTGAAAATCACCTGCGGCAAAATACGCTCCGTTACGCGCACCGGCTCACGCGAATACGCGTGAAACGGAACACCGAAATCGGTGATTACAGCGTTACCGACAATTTTTTCCGCCCGTCCGCGGCGCCGCGCGTCAATCGTTTCTCCGTCGAAAAAATCGGCGGCAATTACGTCGGAAACGGCGATTTTCCAGCTTTCGTCCGAAACGATTGTATCGGTATGCCCGTCGTCGTACGTCAGCGTAAGCTCGGCAAACAATCTTTTTTCGTCGCCGAACACGTTCGTTTTGTTCCCGTAACCGAGTTTGCCCGAATACCACCCGTTTGCAACGGTTACTCTCAGCGTGTTTTCGCCGCCGGGAATGATCCGTTCCGTAATATCGTAACTGCACAAATCGATATGCCGGAAGTAATTGCTCCACCCCGGCATAAAACGGTCGGGAATTTCGTACCCGTTGATATTCACGTCGAAAATTCCCGTAGCCGTAATTTTCAGGCTGCAGCTTTTCAAACCTTTTTCCGCTATGAAAAACTTCACGAACACAGGCAGTCCGTCGTTTTCAGTTAAGCTTTCCCTTTTTATCCACATATTATCGTTCCTGTATCTGCTTCCGTGCGTTTTTGCGCTTTCGCCAAAAACGACCTTTTTGTATTTTTTATTATACAATACACGGCGCGGCGAAATAAAGCACTTTTTTATTTTTTTATGCTATTCTTTTATTGCAGCGCGGCAAAACGGCGGCGCAAAACCGTATAGTATTATAAAATCAAAGAAAAAGTCAAGATATGAAAACGGTTTAATTTTCAGTTTTTAATGGTCGTTTTTCTTCAAAACAGAGATTGAAAAGCATTTTAAAGTATATGAAAAAAATTAGGAACAACAAATGTTTTGATACTCCACCCTAGCATTTTAATTACCCCCCCCCACACACACATACAAAACAAAAAATTTTTTTAAATCGATTGACTTTCAAGAATATTTGTGGTACTATATTGCTCGGAAGAAACCGAGTCGGAGGGAACCGAGTATGAACTTTATCGGAAGATCTGAGGAATTAAAACGTTTGAAAGAAGCGTATTCGTCAAACGAATACGAGGGAATTTTAGTATATGGCAGACGTCGTATTGGTAAAAGCGAACTGATTAAGCAATCGCTGAAAGGCGTAGACTGCCCGTTTATTTATTTCGAGTGTACAAAAGTTTCCGAAGCATCGAATACCGAAGCTTTTTCCGAACTTATCGGCGAAACATTCGGAATTCCCACGCCGGCGTTTAAAACGTTTGATACGGCACTTGAATATTTATTTCGTTATTCCAAAAAAGAAAAGCTAATTGTCGTGATTGACGAATATCCGTATCTGCGTGAAAAAGTTGTTGAATGCGACAGCGTGTTTCAGAAAACAATCGACGCATACGCAATGAACTGCAAGATGAAACTCATTCTCTGCGGCTCTTACGTTGAAATAATGGAAAAATTGATGAACGAAGACAACCCGCTGCACAAGCGCATCGGGTTGAATATCAATCTGAAACAAATGAATTATTACGAATCGGCCTGTTTTTACCCGAATTTTTCTAACGAAGATAAAGTAAAAATTTATTCGGTTTTTGGCGGAATCCCATACTATAACAGATATGTGGATGATTCGAAAACGGTAAAGGAAAATATTATAGCGTTAATTGCTTCTCAGGGGGCGCGCTTCGAAAAAGATCCGGAAATCACTCTTGAAACGGAAATTTCAAAAATGGCAAACGCCAACGAAGTGTTTTTATCGATTGCCCGTGGCAACGCTAAATTTTCGGATATACTCAATTCATCCAAAGTATCCTCCTCTCCATCGCTTGTAGACACGCTGAAAAAACTGATCTCTATGGACGTAGTGAAAAAAGAATTTCCCATCAACGACGAAACGGAAAAGAAAAGTTACTACGTAATCTGCGATCGGCTCTCTAAGTTTTATTACAAATATATTTTTCCGAAAACCTCATATTTTTCAGTGATGCCCGCAGAAGCTTTTTACGATGAATTTATTTCCGAAAACTTTGAAACACAATTTGTTCCGAAAGAATTCGAGGAAATATCAAAACAATATCTGATACGAAAAAATAAAGCCGGTTTGATTTCGCCCGTTCTTTATAAAGTGGGAAAATACTATTACGATGACGCAAAAAACAAACGAAACGGTGAATTTGGCGTGGTTACTCTTGATAAAAACGGTTACACGTTTTATGAAGTTAAATTTACAAAATCGCCGCTTGACAATACTATTGTGAATGAAGAAAAAACTCAACTTTCCAAAGCGGAAATTTCGTACAGTCGGCTTGGTTTCATTTCAAAAAGTGGATTCAAAATCGATGACAATGAAAGTTATATTTTAATTCCGATAGAAGATATGTATAAATAAAAGCGATCATTTGAAAGAAATACCGCTAAACTTATTCGGGACCTTTTGGGTACTTGCTTGTTTTTAACAATATATTGCAAAGTTATGTGCAAAATGCGATTTGCGGATTTTATCATGATTTTAGCTGTTTTTAAGCGATTTTTATAGCAAAATCTTTCATTGGCGATTACCCGCAGGCGATTTTAATGGCGATTTCCGATTAAAATTTATAAAATGAAAATGTGGCAAAATCTTAGGAAATGCGGTATTTCTGATTTTTGAAATTCAATACAATACATTTATATGATTAATGCAACTAAAAGTTTAAAACTATTTCTTGTAGTGTTTTTTGTATGAGTTTCTTGCCACAAAAATGCAACGCCCGCCTTTTAAAATTAGAAAAAGTTTAATTTTTTTGAAAAATAAAGTTGGAAAAAGTTTAATAAATGCCGTTAAAACAGTTGGAAAAAGTTTGACTTTGATGTATAATATAGTAGATAAAAAATCAGACCGAGGATAATTATGCTAAAAAGAAAAGCCGAACAATTATTAAACGAGTGGAAAAACAGTAACGACGCGCTTTTAATTACCGGCGCGCGGCAGGTGGGGAAATCTTATCTTATCCGCGAATTCGGTAAAGCAAATTTCAAGCACTTTATTGAAATTAATTTATACGAACAAAAAGAATTTATTCCCGTTCTGGAACAGGCAAAAAACGCCGAAGATTTACTTTTCCGTATTTCCGCGCTTACTTCGGAAAATCTGGCTGTCGGCGAAACACTGATTTTTCTCGATGAAATTCAATACGCCAAAAACTGCGATTTAATCACGCTTGCCAAATTTTTAGTTGAAAACGGCAAATTCCGCTATATTTTTTCGGGGTCTATGCTTGGCGTCGAACTCAATAATATTGCCTCGTGGCCTACAGGATATATGAGAGAAATGAGAATGTTTCCACTCGACTTTGAAGAATTTTTATGGTCTGCGGGATTGAAGCAATCTGTGATCGATCATTTAGGCGATTGTTTTGCGCAGGAAAAACCCGTCGATACGCTGATTCACGAGAGATTAATCGACGCTTTTTATAAATATCTTCTGATTGGAGGAATGCCCGAAGCAGTACAAACTTTCGTATTTACCAACGACTTAAAAAAAGTAAACGAAGTACAGCAAAAAATCGATCAATATTATAGGAAAGACATTGTACAATACGCCCCACAGCAACAAAAAGTTCATTTAGATACGATTTATCGCATTCTTCCCCAGGAATTGAATAGTAAAAACAAGCGTTTTTCACTTGGCGAAATCGGAAAAGGTTATGCCGTGAAAGATATTCAGGATGATTTTATGTGGCTGAAAAAAGCCGGCGTCGCTTTACCTGCGTATAACGTTGCCGAGCCGAAAACGCCGTTGGAATTATCGGCAAATAACCGTCTGGTCAAGCTGTTTCATAGCGATATAGGTCTTCTCTCGAACCTTCTGATGGATACTGATATTCAGCTGAAGCTGCTTGCCAAAGAAAAAGAAATCAATTTCGGTGCGATTTTCGAAAACGCGGTAGCTCAGGAACTGACGGCGCATGGATATGAAAATCTTTACTATTTCAACAGTAAAAAACAAGGCGAAGTAGATTTTTTAATCGAATACAAAGGAAATGTGCTGCCGATTGAGGTAAAATCCGGCAAGGATTATAAAATACATTCGGCGTTGGATAATTTGCTAAAAAATGAAAATTATAATATTTCGCAAGCAGTTATTCTATGCAATGGAAATGTTGAAAGAAACGGTAAAAAATTATATTTGCCTATTTATATGACAATGTTTTTAAAGAAAACAACTTCTGCTTCAACAAAAATCGCCCTCGATTTATCGGCTTTAAAAGTTTAGCGTTTTTAACTTGAAATTTTTTTACACTCTTTTCCTCTTTTCCTGAAAATAAAGTTAATTATAAAATAAATACAAATATCGGCATTTATCATAGATATTGCAAGGTGGCTTGTTTCGCAAAATTAGATTTTTTTAAATTTTGCGAAACAAATACAGTTAGTCTTATTTGGGAACTTTTGGGTACTTGCTGGTTTTAAACGCTATATTGTGAAGCTGTGCGCAAAATTCGATTTGCGAATTTTATAGTGCTTTCGGCTGTTTTTATCGATTTTTATTGCAAAATCTTTCATTTTTTCGTTTTGTCGTTAAACTTTAAAATCGACATAAAAATAGCGTGATTTGCCTTAAAATCCCTCGATTGAAAGATCGTGCCGGTTCAAGTCCGGCCACGGGCACCAAGTCAGTATAATCCGAACCAAATCCTTGTAACAAGTGAATGGTTCGGATTTACTTTTATGTTATAATGTTTTTTCGAGAATGAATCCCCTATTGCAACGCGCTTACGGCGTGTAAATATTTTCACGATATTTACCGCCGTAATCCTTGATGTTATCGGCATTAAATGCCGTCTCAAAGCGTTCCAACCGCGTTGCGTTATTATAAATTACACAAAAAAACAGAGCCGAACCCCGATTTCGTTCGGGATAGGACTCTGTTTTTTATCGCGATATACAGGTTGTTACTTTCCTTTTATCTGCAGCTCCGCCACGAAAAATCTTGCCGTATACCCCGACGGCAACGTAAATTTCAAAAGATGCTCTTCCGCGGAACAGGTTGCGCGCTCGCCGTTTTTGCCGATCGGTTCCGTTTCGGCGGACGGATATATCTGCCGCAGATTTTTCACTTTGTATTCGGGAACGGGTACGCAAATTTCATGATTTCCGTTCAGATTCCACACCGCAAGATACAACGCGTTTTTCGCCAGCAATCCCGCCGCGGCGCCGTCGCTGTAAAAATTATCGAATCCGAGCGGGAAATAGGGAACGGCGGTTTTTTTAACGGCTGATAAAGATTCAAAACAGCGTATGCCTTCTTTAATCAGACCGCGTTTTCTATCGTCCAACAGGTGCACCGCGCTTGCAAGATGCATCCGCCCCAACATAGAATTTACCATATTCATGATTACCTGCTCGTCCCCTATCCGGGCATTCGCACTTTCGGGCGTTTCGTCTTTCTGGGCGTTAATTTCAAACGGCGAATCTACGGGGTAACTCCATACCGCCGCTTGTTCCGGCAATACGGCGGAAAGTATATTTGCCGCGATGTGCGGATATTTCCGGTAATCCGTCTGATCGGAAGTGGAAACGATCGGATGCAGAGAAAGCGTTTTATAATCCATTCTCTGCCCGCCGCTGGAACACGCTTCGATGATTAAAGCCGGGTACTTATCCATCACCGATTTCACCCAGTCGAGATAAGCCGCCGCATGTTTCGTAAGCCCGTCTCCCGGCGAAACCGCATCTGTTTCCGTGCCCGCGCCGACGTCCTGATTATAGTCGAATTTAATATAATCCACCCCGTCGCGAACCAGCATGTCCACGGTTTCCGTAAGATAATCGCGCACTTTTTTATTTCGGAAATCAAGAAATTTCCGGCTGCCGGCAATAATTTTCTCGCCGTTTCTGCGCATAAAACATTCGTCGCCGTAGTAGGCTTCCATTTTCTCGCAATCGGCGCCGATAATTTCGGGTTCCATCCATACGCCGGCTTTCATGCCGCACGAATGAATCATATCGATTGTTTTTTTCAGACCGGAAGGGAAACGTTTTTTCGAAGGGCGCCACTCTCCGCACATGCGATAAATATCCCGTACTTCGCATTCGTCGTGCCAACCGCAGTCGATTACGTAGTACTTTATCCCCAGTTCTGCTACCGACGGCGCGACGATCGCCGTGCGCGCTTCGTTCGGGCTATCCCATGAAAGGTGCATATATTCGTTGAAAATCGTGGGAAGTTTTTTATCGGGAGCGCACTGCCTTATGATATGGCGGCGATATTTTGTCATTTCCGCCACGACGTCGTTGATGCCGCAACCGGTTACAACGGCAACGGGAACCGTAGAAAATTCTCCGCCGTTCGGTTCCAGCCGTCGGCTCCATTGATTTTCCAGCGCGTTCGGACCGCCGAGATTCATATAAATCAGCTTATCCGTATCGCCGATTTCATAGTACCAGCTATTGTTCGATTCAATCTGAAAGAACAGAAACTGCTTCTTTTCTTCGTCCTCGATGATCGCCTGCGGTAACTGCTCTTTCGTAGACCAGCTGCCCGTGTTCGAGCCGACGATTCTCTTCATGCTCCGCCCGTTTCCGTTGAACAGCCCCGACTGATAAAAACTCAGGCGCACCGGCTGACACTCCACATGCCAGCTGTTATAAAAACGATGCAGATACATGTTTCTTACGCCGTCGGTACCCCGATCGCAAAGCCCGTACAGCACAAACGAAGAAACATGTTCGATAATCAGCGGCTTATCGGTAAGATTGTTCACCGTGTTCCATATGCGCAACGTCCGGCAATCGGGATATGCTTCGAAGTGGGTGGTAACGCTCACAAGGTCGTCGCTCTGCACGATTTCAAGCATATTTTCGGTTTCCGCATACGAAATATATTTCAATTTTGCGGTTTCGCTGGAATGTAACCACTTCGCCCCCGCATGTTCGGCATGATTCTGCCCTGCGATCTGAATTTCGCAAAAATCGAACAATTCTTTTTTCCCCGAATCTTTGCAGCCCGCAAAGCCGCAGAAATTCACCAGATAAATTTTATTCCCGATTCGTTCGAACTGCAAACCGCGAAAATTCATTTTCATAATACTCTTTCCTTTCAATACCACCGCATTCCGCGAAATATTGCCTTAATTTTTTCGGCGCTCCTCATCGAATTTTCCGCTTACGATTTCTCTGCCGATTTCGCGTACGCGCTCCGCCAACCTGTTCCAGTTGTAATTATACGCAGAATCGCACAATTTGTCAAGCCCGATGTTGCCCAGCGTTTCTTCCTCCGCTTTAAACGTATAATACGTAAAGCACATCAGACCGCCCGCGTTTTCTTCCTCTTTCAGAACCCGGTAACAGTTTTCGAGATGCTCCAGACAATGCTCTTCCGTTTTATCGCCGCGATAATTCATGGTGCAGGGAATCATCCAGATTTTCAGATCTTTTCTGTTGCCGGTTCTCTCTTTCATCAGCTTCAGAATCGCCCGATAATCGGGGTTCCATTTATGATACATGTCAAACGCCACGTCGGTGAGATACTGCGCGCAATCGGGCGTAATCGGCTGTACGTCGTTAATCGTCCAGTATTCGGGAGCCACCCCCGCCACGGAAAAACAGATAAAAAATCTTTTATCCGGCGCGGCTTGCGTACGGAAATATTTCGTAAAATCTTTCAGCCATTCCCGTCTGATGTTCCAGAGCAACGGTTCGTCCATATAAAAACCGACCACGCTTTCGTACCAGCCGTGCTTTTTCAGATATGCGATCATTTCGTTTACGCGCGTGCGATAATCGCTTAAAAATACGGCTTCGGGGCGAAAAGCCGATTGCTCTTCGCCCGTGTCCGCCACATATACATTGTTGCGCACGGAAAAACCGAGACTTCCTGCGGCGACAAACGCAAATTTATCTTTATGCTTTTTCAATTCGTTCATCGTAACGGCGAATTGTTCGCTTTTATAGTCCGCCTCCACGATAAACACATTCAGATAATCGGATGCCGCCGCGCGGAAAAAATACTCTCCCGACCGTTCGTATGCAGTGTGAAATATGCCGAATAAAGTTCTGTCCATACTTATTTTACTTACCTTACTTTTCCTCTGCCTTAAAATCATCGATGTAGAAATCCGAACGATCGGTATACGTACCCGCGCACTGCCCGATTTTCACGTACACATTCGTCAAATCAAGATTTGTCCCTTGTGCGAGCGCTTCGATTTCGGCGCGCGTTATCGAAATTTCCGTCCACTGCCGCGCTTTGAGCGTTACGGTTTTCGTAATCGTATTCGCTTCGCCGCCGGTACCGTTATCGTTGCAGATTTTCCAGGCAAACGCTTCCATATCGTTATCGGAATCGAAATATACCCATACGGAAATTTTTTCGATGTTCGTAAGATTCCAGAGCGTTGTCGTCGCGTCCTTTTTGAACACGACGTTCGGCCATACGCCGCCGTCCTGACGAACGGTGATTTTCAAAGATTTGTTTCCGCCGTGTTTCTGTTCGGTACTCACCGATACGGGCCACGTCCATACGTCGTCGGCATTGTTTCCGATTTTCGCAATGTCGCCGTCCGATTCGAAATCGAGAACGTTTTTCGTCTCTTCCGTTTGTCCGGCTTCGACGAATTCGAAATCGTCGATATAGAAATTCGATTTATCCGCGGGATAATCGCTGCCGAAATTCGCATACGAAATTTTCACCTGCGTCTGATCGATATCCGTAACCGCCGCGAGAATTTCCGCTTTCGTGATTTTCACTTCCGTCCACGTTCTTGCGGGCAGATTCACGAGTTTGGACATCTGTTTCACGCCTTCGCCGTTATTGATTTTTAATCCGAACGTAGTAATCGCTTCGGAGGAAGCGGAATCGAGATACACGTAAAACGAAATATAATTCAGTTTCGTAATATCGAATCTTTCCGTGGTCGCGTCCTTTTTAAACACCACGTTCGGCCACTTGCCGCCGTCCTGACGAACGGTGATTTTCAAAGACTTCTTGCCGGTGCGCGCCTGTTCTTCGCTGATGGAAACGGGCCACGTCCATATGTCGTCCGCGTTGTCGCCGATCGTGCTCAGATCCGCGTCCGTTTCAAAACTTCTGACGCTTTCGGGAATCTCTTCCGTTTTTTCAAGAATGGTTACGTCGTCGATATAGAATGCGGCTCTGTTGGTGTAATCCGACGCGGCATTGCCGTAAAACACGGTAACTTTCGTAAGATCCAGCGAGGGTTTCGCGGCTTTAATCGCCTCAACGCTTATTTTTACTTCCGTCCACTGTTTCGAAGGCAGCGTAACGGTAGAATAAACGGTTTGCTTGGAATTCAGATTCTCGTCGCTCACCATCAGGGAAAAACCTTCGATAGGCGTATCCGAAGTGTTGTATACCCACATGGATACGGCGCCCGCCTCCGAAAGATCCCACAGCTGATAGCCGTTCCGTTCGAAAATAATGCGCGGCCACGTACCGTCTTTTACGTGCGGCGTTACTTTAAGAGAGCCGCCGCCCGTACGGTAAAACGTATGGTCGATTTGTCTCGGCCAGCACCACGTATCGGCATCCGTTCCGCCGGCGTCCGCAAGATTCGCCTCGTCGTCGAACGTGCTGATTTCGCCTTTATAACGAACGGAAATATAGCACTGCTTCTTTACGGTTTTACCGTTTTTCTCAACGGTTACGGTTACCTCGTATTTACCGCTTTCCGTTGCCGTAAACGATTGTACCGGCAATTCCGCGCCCGACGGAGAAACGATTTTATACGATACGGGAATCTCGTTGCCGTAGCCGTCCACCGCACCCGCGGCGGGCAGATCGATTTTTTCGCCTAACTCGTAAATTTCTGTGGGAGCCACCAGAGTAAGATTGATCATCGAGGAATAATCGTAAGAATCCGCGCCGATTACCGCGCGCCCGATGTCCGTGTACAGTTTTCTCAGCTCCAAATCGTAATATTCGCTGTCGTTATCCAGAAACGTATGTAAACCGTATCCCCAGTCGCCTTCCAGCCCGTCGGCGTAAGAGAAGCTGACGATGCCCGCATAACGTTCATCCTGAATCGCTTCGGTGTACATGCCGCGAATCGCGTTGTACAATTCGTCGGTTTGTTCCGCATTGTCCACAAATCCCGTGGCGCAGCCCCATATCCATTGCTCGTTGGTAGCCTTGCTCTTTAATTTTTCAAGATACGTAAGGCGGGTTTCATCGTTCCATTTTCCGTAATAATCATACATTACGTCGGTGCAATACTCGTTATACGAAGCGTTGATTTCGGGATAATTTTCCGTTTTCGACATACCGATATCGCTGGTTGTCATCGTGGTGATTACCTTAATCGAAGGTATATTCTCCCGTATCCATTGAGTAACGGTACGGAAATCGGCTTCCTTCACCCCGTTCCATGCCGGTTCGTCGAAATAGAAGCCCAGAAGCGTGCCGTCGTCGATATAGCTTTGCAGAGCCGTTTTCAAACCGGAAAGCGTCTGTTCGTAATCTTCCAGCAACGTCGCGCTGTTCGCCTTTTTCAATTCGCCGCCTTCGAACAAGCCGTGTACCGAGAAAATCACTTTCTGATTTACCGACTTGGCTTTCGCCAGCCACTCCGCCGCCTTCGAATTATCGAAGCAGGAGTTAATCATCAGCACGTTGGAATTTTCCAGCGCGACGATTTCGTCTACATACGAACCTTGCGAACGGAATCCGTCGCTGTGGAAATACCCGAAATATTTCAGGTTTTCGTTCGTATTTTCAGGCATCGTTTCCCAGTCGGACGTAATACGCGAAGGCGTTTCCCCGCCGTCGTCCGGTTTGGGTCCGGAAACGGCGCAGGCGCCGAAAATCGCGCTGCCCGTTCCCACGGCGATAAGACAACAGATTCCTGCAAGTTTTTTGAGTTTCATACAATTCCTCCCGAATAATTTATTAAATAAAGGCTTTGCCTTTTCATTTTCAAGCGTTTTTAACGATTTTTTCCGCCCGCGCTAAGCTTTCAGCCCGCCGGCAACGGTATTTTCCATAATCGTTTCCTGAAATAAGCAGAACACGATAAGTATAGGCAGCATCGAAAGTAAAATCGCACAATAATAAATGGGTACGTTGCTCCGGTAAGTCATTTCGATTTCGAACTGATAAATCCCCAACGCAAGCGTAGGATAATCTTTCAGATACAAAAACGGCGTATAGTAATCGTTCCATATCCCTATACAGCTTAAAATCGCAATCGATACAAGCGCGGGTTTCGCCTGCGGCAATATCACCTGCCAGTACACCTGCCAGTCGCTTGCTCCGTCGATGAACGCCGCTTCCGCATAACTCCACGATACCGAGCGATAGAACCCGTGCAGAATAATAAAGTTAAAACCGAAGCCGCCCGCATACAACGCCATGATGCCTATGGGATTATTCAACCCCAGAGACGTTACAAGCTTATACATCGAAGGCAGGTTGCCTACGATGGGAATAATCATCGTGAAAATCGCCGTGTTGTAAATCGCCTTCGTGCCCCGGAACGGATATTTCGCCACGATATACGCCATCGCGCTTGAAACCATAATCGCCACAAACGTTCCCGCAAAGGTGAGCCACAGACTGTTGCCGATCATACCGATCATCGTAGTCCGACCGATTTTAAATTCGGCGAAGGCGCGCAGGTAATTCGAAAACAACCATTGCTTCGGCCAGGCGAATACTTTTTCGAAATATTCGTCATCGGTTTTCAGCGAACTTAAAATTGCCCAGACGAACGGAAATATCAGGGTAATCGCATATATCAGGAAAAATACGAACACTACGGATAATACTATTTTTTCGGTTTCAGACCGTCTGACGATTTCTTTTTTCACCGTACCGTCCCCCTTAATATTCAACGTCTTCCGCAACTTTTCCGAGCAGATATTTCACGATAAGCACCAACGGGAAGCCGATCGCCGTGAAAATCAGTCCGATTGCCGAAGGATAATAATACTGTCCGCCCTGCACCTGATCGAAGATAAAATAGCCGAGCGTCATTGTTTTATATTGCCCTTCCGTAAACAACAGAATCGGACCGGAATTCGTGAACAACCCCGCCACGGCAAGCACGATCATCGTGGAAAGCGTAGGCCATATCAGCGGAATAATAATCTGAAACAGTTCCCGCGTCATCCCGACGCCGTCGATTTTTGCGTATTCGAGTATATCCGGCGAAATTCTGTGAATCGCCCCCGTAAGAAGTACGATATTGCCGCCGAACCCCGTCCAGAACACATAAAACAAAATCGTTTTCATCGCAAGATTGTCGTCCGTCAGCCACTCCGTTTCCACGGCATGCCCCGTAAGCACCGACAGGAAGCCGTTGAAAGGTCCCTGTACCGCCATCACGTATTTGAACAAGCCCACCAGTACCGCGGCGGAAATGATGGACGGCAGAAAAAACACCACGCGAAAAAATCCGGACCAACGTACTTTTTTATAGAGGTAATAAGCAAACAGCAACGACGAAGGCAAGCCGATCATCGTGCCCACCACAAACAGGAGCATCGTGTTTTTCAGCGCAAGCCCCAGTTCCATTTCGGGGATTTTCACTTCTCTGAAAAATCTCGTAAAATTCTCAAAGCCCCATTGCACGCCCGTCCTCGTACGGGTTTGAAACGCCATGAGAATCGAATTGAAATTTACATACACCCAAAACACCAGAAACTGAATCAACCCCACGCTGAGCATGCCGGCGATGAAAAAGCCGCGTTTCACCCGCCGCGACCGAAAGCCGCCGTTGTTCGGTCTGATATTTTCCGTTCCCGTTCCGTTTCCGTTCATCTTATTTTCCTCTTCGTGCCATCGTTCCGCCGTTTTCTTCCGGCGATTCCTTCGCTTACGCCGGAAATCGCCACCGCCGTTCTTCTTTTTTCATTTCAGCCGATGCTGTACATGTAATCGCTCCACTTCTCGTCGAGCAATCTCATCTCGCGTTGCAGATATTCCGCGGCGCTCATCGCGCCGGTTTTCTTGCCCATCGCCACCTCCGGCTTTTCGTTCCCCATATACAAATCCAGCCCCGCGCGATAACGGATGGGATCTTTCGACGACGAATAGATGTACTTTGTGTTTCCGCCGGAAATCGCGTTCACCGAAGCGCGGAATCCGCTGATGTCGCCGTCCGCCGAAATTTCGTTCGCGTTGCTCACGGGCAGATAACTTTTACTGGCGTTCAGCACGATTTTCACGCCTTCGTCCGAATACATATAGCGGAAAAAGTCAATCGCCAGATCGATATTCACGCTGCACGCGGGCACAAACCCCACCGCGCTGTTTGCCAGCGTAAACGTAACGGCGCGAGCGCTTTTCACCGCCTCGTACGCAGCGGAAGCAAGCTCTGCGGACGCGCTTTGCCCTTCGTCGGCAGCCTTCACCGCCGCGGACAACGTTTTATCTTTTTCGGCTGCGGTAGAACCGAGCGATACCTGATACGTCCGTTCGATTTTTTCGGCGAGATCCGAAGTAACGGGCGTGCGAATCATCCGTAAATTCGCCTTATACTCCGTGGCATTTTCCATTTCGCGTTCCAGCCAGTCGCCGCAAACATACATACACGCTCTGCCCTGAAAGAAATATTTTTGCGAAGCCGTGTATTTGTTATTCATGCTGGAAGGGTCGCAATAGCCGTTCGCACGTTTGATCAGTCGTTCGAATTGCGCGTACGCTTTTTCTTTTCCTTCCGTCTGATACGCTTCTTTCGAATATTCCCCGTCTTTTTTACAGGCGACGAAATCATCCCACTTTTCAACGCCGTCATACTGCGCGATCCAGGGGTAATACAGATATCTCCAGTATTCCACCGCGCCGCCGCTATAAATAAAAGGATATACCGTGTAACTCACGCCCGCCACGTTCACCGTCGCGTTTGCGTTTTTGATTTTTTCGCACAGAGCAAACAATTCGTCCGTCGTGCGGGGTTCTTCCCACTGTCCTTCGCCCAGCGCATTGTTCAAAGCGTCCTCGTTCAGAATCAGCGAACACGGTCCGGAAGGCGACGGCACCGTGTAATATTTGCCGATATACGCTTCCTGATCTCCGCCGTACTGCATTTCCGAAACGATTTCGGGGCGGATTTTTTCGGCGATCGTCTTTTCTTCCGTTTTTCCGCCGGCTTTCGGCGTCGACGAAAACACTTCGCTTAAATCGGCAAGCGAACCGTACGATTCGCAGTACTGCCCCACGCCGATACCGTCGATAAAATAAATATCGGTATCCGTCTGATTCGTCTGCGCCGCGGTTACGGCTTCGTCGCGCACCAGCGTGTTGCACACCACTTTCACCTGCACCGAAGGATTGTATGTACGATACCCGTCGGCAAGCGCCTGCGCCCAGGTGTCTCCGTACCCGCCGTAAAACGAAGAAATTTTCAGCACGCCCTTTTCGCCGCTTGCCGAAAGTTTACATGCGCCGCAGCTTAAAAGAGCCGCGAACGCCGTTGCCACAGAAACAAGCTTTTTCAATTTTTTCATCTTTTCCGTCTCCTGAGATTCATTCTTGTTTTTCGTAGCCATTATAACAGAAAAAATCTGCCTGCGCAAGCCTCCTATGAATGATTTTTTTTATTTTTTTTAGTATAATTAAAAAAAATCAAACAAACTTATTGTTTTTTTTCAAAATTTGTGTTATAATTTCAACATGGAAAACTTAGAAGAACAAGGCAGCAATCACTCCGTATTCAACAAAAACAATCTTCGCAAATGGCTGTACCCGAAGGGATATTATCTGCATTTTTACAAAAGCTTCGATATGTCTTTTCACAGCCATACGCGGCTCGAACTTATGTACGTAATGACGGGCGAAATGCACCTTCTGTTTAAAGACAAACTCTCGCGCGAACACAATCTTGTGCTCCACCCCAACGAGTATGTGTTTATCGATTCGGGCGTTCCGCACAAAATTTACGTGGACGACACGGATACGCAGATTTACAACATAGAATTTTCTTCGGACGTATGCGAAGATTCCGATTTTACATTATACAATTTACAGCGGAAAGACGAAGCGATGAAAGCCTTTCTTGCTTCCGATTTGGAAGTATGCCGCCTGCGTGATAACGGTACGCTTCTGCAGAATCTTCTTTTGATACAAAACCATCTTGAAAATAACGACGCGGCGGGGAATTGCCTGAATTTTATGATTTCATCGCTGCTTTTGCTGATTGCAAGGCATTTTTCCGAAAGCAATAAACGAATCAGCGGCATCGTTTACATCAATTCCGCAATCGATTACATTTACGATCATTTCAACCACGATTGCACCCTGAAAGAAATCGCCGCTTTCTGCGGCATAACGCAGAACTACCTGAACCAGCTGTTCAAAACCATTTTTTCCACCACCGCCATCAACTTTCTGAACAAATACCGCATCGAACGCGCCGCGGCTTTGCTTTCTTCTTCCGAGCTTTCGATCAACGAAATCAGACTGCAGACGGGTTATAAAAGCAATATTAACTTCAATCAGAATTTTAAAAAATTCATGGGCACGACGCCGGGAAAATATCGCATCACGTCGCATATGAAAAACCACGTGCACGCGCACGAAACGGACAACCGCAATTTCTATACGTTCTGATTATACGTTCTGCTTTTTTCACGCGGCGATATCGCTTTTTCGCCCCGCCGCGGCGTCCCCCCGCAACCGCCCGCCGCCCGGTTTTTTCCGCCCGCCGCCGATTTTCACATTCCGCTTGCATTTTTTCCGCCGCCGTGTTACAATATAATCGTGCCGCACCTCGGCACGCCCTACGGAGGATTTTACAAATGAAAGAACAGGAAGCCCCCAACGAATCCGCGGATTTTTCCAAATCCGTAACGTCAACGCTCGGCAAAAGCAACGAAAAGCGCGCCGTTTTATGGCTGATCTTCGTCATCGCGCTCATCGTGCTGCTTGCGGCGGGCGCCCTCGCCAACCTTCTTACGCTGGCGTTTCAGATAAATAAAATTTACGGCTACGTCTGCACGGCGTTAGCCGCGCTCGCCGTGTTTTTCTTCATGATTCTGCCGCTTGTGAAAGTGCTGAAAGCCCGCGCCTTCATCACCGACGTTACCGCCGAAAACAAAGACCTCGCCAAACGCAAAAACTACGCCGCGCTCCGCGGGGTGGCAACGGCGCTTGTAAAATACAACCGCGACGATAAAACGCTGAAACACCACTACATAAAAAACGCAAACCTCGAAAACATCGAGCGCGCGCTTGAAAAAAACGACAAGCCCATGCTCCGTCAGGCAATGCGCAAAACGTTCTCGTCCGACGTAGGCTCCACGGCGAACGGAGTCATTTTCAAAAGCGCGGGCAGAGCCTTTCTCACCACGTCCGTTTCTCAGAACGATAAAATCGACGCGCTTTCCGTGCTGCTTGTAAATTTATCGTTAATCAAACAGATCGTGGCGATTTACGGCTACCGTCCCTCGCATCTGAAGCTGGCGAAAATCTACGCCTCCGTCCTGAAAAATTCCCTTATCGCCTACGGCATGCAGAACGTAAACTGGTTCAACGTGTTCGGCAAATTCTTCGCGGGCGTCTCCAAAAAAATTCCTTTCATTGATACGCTGGTAGACAGCACCGTGCAGGGCACCGTCAGCGCGTTTTTAACGCTGCTTGTGGGCTATAAAACAAAGCGCTACCTCTGTTCCGACTACGCCAAATCGGAAAAGCTGGACCCTATCGAAGCAGAGGGCGTATCCTCGGCGGACGAAGAAGTGCGTATCGCCTCGGCGCTTGCCAAAGAAGTGCGCAAAGAAAAAGGCGGCGCCGCGAAAGCCGCCAAAGAAGCCGCGAACGACACGGCAGGAGAAACGGCAGGCAATTCCGCCGCCAACCCCGCATAAAATAAACAGTATGCCTTATCTCGGCTTCCCCTTCTCCGCCCTTGCTTTCCCCTTCGGGGAGAGTGGCGCGTAGCGCCGAGAGAGGTCAAAGAGGTCAATTTAAAATCTTTCCTTACTTCAAGGCTTCCCCTTGCCTGCATAAAATTTTGCTTACAAAATTTTCTTCGGCAA
>ERZ808270.175-NODE-175-length-40919-cov-8.701375_pt1 | contig 40919 bp, 26 predicted proteins | sample MGYA00521082_ERZ808270 | MGnify/ENA primary metagenome ERZ808270 (study PRJEB31516, sample SAMN03275594) | gut metagenome | biome: mammalia-associated habitat; material: feces | host: Papio cynocephalus | place: Kenya | collected 2012-07-27 ... | reverse complement strand
CTTAACTCCTTAACTCCTTAACTTCTTAACTCCTTAACTTCTTAACTCCTTAACTTCTTAACTTCTTAACTCCTTAACTTCTTAACTCCTTAACTTCTTAACTCCTTAACTCCTTAACTTCTTAACTCCTTAACTTCTTAACTCCTTAACTTCTTAACTTCTTAACTCCTTAACTTCTTAACTCCTTAACTCCTTAGCTCCTTTCATTTTCCAACATTTCAGTTTCACCAAGAAAATCGCTCCCCTGAAGCACAGCTCCATACACATGGCGAGCCACACTCCCTTCAGTCCCATCGACGGTGCGAGGAGAGCGGCGAGCGTTATGCGCACGCCCCACATCGAGGCGAGGTTCATGATGCTCGGCACGAGCGTCTTTGCCGCTCCGACAAAGACGCCGTAGCAGACGATGGCGGCGGCGAACATCGGTTCGGCGAACGCCTCTATGCGCAGCACTTCCACTCCCAGGCGCCTCACCTCCTCGGAGGGCGTCATCAGCGCCATGGCAAACGGCGAGCCGACGTACATCACCACTCCCATCAACGCCATCACCGCCATGCCGAGACCTACGGATAGCCACGCGAAACGCTTCATCAGTTCGTGGCGCCCTGCTCCGAGGCTTTGCCCCACAAGCGTCGTGGCAGCGTCGGAAATGCCGTAGCCGGGCATATAGCAAAGGCTCTCGACGATGATGCCGAAGGAGTTGGCAGCTATGGCAAACGTGCCGAGCGGAGCAATGATGATGGTAGTGACGACATAGGCGGAGCACATGATGGTCTGCTGCAGGCCCATCGGCAAGCCTATCTTGAGAGCGCGCCTGACGACGTTCCACGTCGGCAGAAAGCGTCCGCTGTCAATCTTCAGCGACAGTTCCTTGCTGCGGAAGCAGAGTATGTACATTGTTATGGAGGCGGCGACGAGCTCGGCGGCAGCTGTACCTATTCCTGCTCCCACCACTCCGAGTCCGGCTCCAGGCACGGCGACGGTGCTCCCGAGAATGTCAAGGGTGCGCGAGGGGAATATTAGGAAGAAGTTGAACACCACGTCGAGCGTCATCATCACGACGCTCATGACGCTCGGCACGACCATGTTGCCCGAGCTGCGTAGCATGCCCGACCCGAACATCGAAAACTGGAATACTGGCAAGGCGACGGCAATGATGGCAAAATATGCCGAGGCTGTGGGGTTGATGGAGTCGTTGCCTCCGAGCCATGAGGGCAGGAAGGGGCTGACGGCGAGTGCCAGCAAGCCTATCAGCGCACTCACCACGAACACCGACATGATGCCCTGGCGCAGAGTGGCGCGTGCCTGCGTGCCGTCGTTGGCGCCAAGCTGATGGCTCACCTGCACGTAGAAGCCGGCGGCAGCTGCCGAGCAGATGCTGCCCATGAGCCACGTCGTGGTCTCGATGAGGCCGATGGCAGCCGACGCCTCCGCGCCGAGACTGCCCACCATCGACGCGTCGATGTACTGCATCATGGTCGTCGTGAGCTGTGCGAGTATGGCGGGAGTGGCGAGTTGCAGCACGAGACGCGCCTGCTCGCCGAGAGTCATCGGCTTGTTTTGGCGTATCATGGCAAGCAACTGGTCTTTCTTTTGGTTGCGTTTCATAAAAGAATGGATGGGTATACCGCGCGAAGTTACGAAAAAAATGCGGATATACAAACGGTGGTTTCCTGTAATCGGTAATAATGTTTACAAAATCCGTAAACGGGGTTTTTCCCGATTAGCGCTGCGGACGGCAATGGCGATAGTACTGTTTGGGCGACATTCCCGTGATTTGCTTGAAATAGCGATTGAACGTGGAGAGGGAGTTGAAGCCGCTCTCCGCTGCCACTTCCGCCATAGTCCGGCGTCCGTCGTGCCACATGGCTTTTATCAAGGCGCAAGCGTCCTCAACGCGAAACGTGTTGAGGAAATCATAGAAAGTCGTTGAGAGATGGCTGTTGAAATAATCGGAAAGGTACGTCTTGTTGGTGCCAATGGCGAGAGCCACGTCGAAGAGCGTAATCTTTGGGTTGAGATAGAGATGGTCTTTCCTCATCACTTCGTCAAGCCTCTGCGCCATTACACTGTGCCTTGATGTTTCTTTTTTCATATTTGGGCTATTTTTCCGAGCAAATGTACGAAAAATGTTGCTAACAACAGGTCGTTTGCATTGTCGGATGGAAGCCCGTTTGTTGAAAATTGAACGTTTGACTAATTTTTAATTCCTTGACGTGCGGCTGTATATCGATTGTATATCACGCGACAGACGTGGCGTAGCAGGCATAAGCAAGGCGTCAGTTGACTTTTCTGTACTCGCTGGGTGTCTGCCCCGTGCCTCGCTTGAAGAAGCGGTTGAAATGCTGCGAGTAATTGAAGCCGAGCGAATAGGAAATCTCGCTGATGCTCTTCTCCGAGCCGAGAAGCTTGTCCTTGGCGAGTTCGAGCACTCGCTTCTGTATCATCTCCTGCGGTGTGTGGCCCGTCTCTTTCTTCACGAGGTCGCCGAAATAGTTTGACGAGAGGAAGCAACGCTCAGCAAAGTACTTGACGGTTGGGAGCCCGCATCTCATCGCCGTGTCGCCCTCGAAATATTCGTTGAGCAACTGCTCGAAGCGCGTGAGGACATCGCGGTTGACATTCTGGCGCGTTACAAACTGCCGTTCGTAGAAGCGTATGCAATAGTCGAGCAGGAGCTGGATGTTGCGGCATACGAGACGTTTCGTATGGATGTCGATGGAGTGGTTGAGCTCGTTCTTTATGTTTTGCAGACACTCGCGGAAGATGCCTCGCTCCTCCTCGGAGAGATGGAGCGCCTCGCGCGAGTCGTAGGAGAAGAAGCTGTAGTGGCGTATGTCGCGCCCGAGGTCAGTGCCACGTATGAGGTCGGGATGGAAGAGCAGGCCGATGCAGGGCGTGGCTGCCGGTTCGGCAGGCTTACGGTGGCGTATCTTCACAATCTGTCCGGGGGCAAAGCTCACGACGGTGCCCTCCTGATAGTCATAGGGCTGGCGTCCGTAGGTGATGTCGCCGCAGAAGGTCTGCTTGAGGAAGATGGCGTACACGCCGTAGTAGATGGAACATTCATCTGGCAAGCCGTGCTTGGTAACGGTGTCGAAATCGACGACCGTCACGAGCGGATGCTTGGTCTCTATGCCGTATATCTTGTTGTACGTGTCAATAGTGTCAATGTGTATGATGTTCTCCTTTTCCATAATGTATAGTATTTCTCGTTGTACGGGGCAAATTTACATCATTTCTTCGACACAATGTGTATAAGAATTACGGAAAATGAGTAATTTTGCCGTAAAAACATTACACTAAATATGGAGACACTGAAGGAAAAGACAGCCAAGGGACTGCTGTGGGGCGGCCTCAACAGCGGCGTGCAGCAGGTGGTGGGACTGGCGTTCGGCATCATTCTCGGACGACTTCTCGCGCCCGACGACTATGGTATGATGGCAATGATAAGCATCTTCTCGCTTGTCGCCACTGCCCTTCAGGACAGCGGCTTCCGCACGGCTCTCGCCAATCTGGAGGAGCCGAAGGCGGAGGACTACAACTCCGTGTTCTGGTTTAACATCATCGTGGCTTCGACGATGTACATCGTGCTCTTCTTCGCCGCGCCGCTCATCGGCGACTACTACCACACGCCGCGCGTCGTGCCGCTCTGCCGCTACGCCTTCCTGAGCATTGTCATCGCTTCGCTCGGCACGGCACAGTCGGCATGGCTCTTCAAGCATCTCCAGGCGAAGCAGCAGGCGGCGGCTGGCGCCATCGCCGTCCTGGCGTCGAACACGGTGGGCGTCGTGATGGCGTTTGCGGGCGCAGCCTACTGGGCTTTGGCGACGCAGGGTCTTGTCTACGTCGGCGTCAACACGGCGCTGCAATGGCATTTCTCACCATGGCGCCCTACGGTGCATGACATATCCTTTGCGCCCGTCAGACGGATGTGGCGTTTCTCGTGCAAGATACTCGCCACGACCATAATGACGTGCGTGAACAACAACGTGCTCAACATCCTCCTTGGACATTACTTCTCGCCGCGCGACACGGGCAACTACAACCAGGCCTACCAATGGAACACGAAATGCTACTCGCTCGTACAGAGCATGGTGGCGCAAGTGGCGCAGCCCGTGCTCGTCAGCCTCGGTTCTGAACCGGGCAGGCAGCTCGGAGTGTTCCGCAAGATGATGCGCTTCACGTCGTTCATCACCTTTCCCTTGCTCCTCGGCTTCGGACTCGTGGCGCAGGAGTTCATCGTGCTTGCCATCGGCGAGAAATGGCGTGCTTCGGCAGAACTGATACAGATACTGTGCGTGGCTGGCGCGACGATGCCCATCGCCACGCTCTTCTCCAACATGATTATCTCCAAGGGACGCTCGGGCACGTTCTTCTGGTGTACATTCTCGCTCGGCGTGGTGCAGATAGCGACGATGATGCTGATATGGCAGCAGGGCATACGCACGATGGTTGGTGCCTACACGGCGCTCAATGTCGGATGGCTGCTCGTCTGGCTCTTCTTCGTGCGCCGTCTTACGGGCTACGGCTATCGCCTCTTTCTCGGCGACTGTCTGCCTTTCGCCCTCACTGCTGCCGCCGTCATGGCAGCCACGCATTACGCCACGCTGCCCATCAGCAACCTTTGGGCGCTGCTTGCCGCTCGCGTCGTGCTTGCCGCCGTGCTCTATTATGGGGTGATGAAGCTCGCGCGGGTGAAGATATTGGCGGAGTGCGAGAGGTTTATCGCAAGAAAACGTTAAGAAGAAAGGGCTTGTCCGACATTCCGGACTATGTCATCGCAAAAACAATAAATGGGGGCGTCCCCTCTCCCATTTATTGTTGTAATTTGAGAAGCGGCGCTTTGGTAATGCCAAAGCGCCGCTTTATCACTTCTAAAGTGCCGCTTTAGGCAGCCTAAAGCGGCACTTTAGAAACCTTAATCTTATCTATCTGAAAATCAGTCGTTTACAATTTTCTTATTACTGTCAGTCCGTCGCGCATGGGCAATATGAGTTGCTCGACGCGAGTGTCGGCGGCAACGTGGTCGTTGAAGCGGCGTATGCCGATGGTCTGTTGGTCGTGGTCGTAGGCGCGGTCGGTGACGTGGCCGTCCCAGAGCGTGTTGTCGGCGAGGATGAAGCCTCCGGGGCGCACGAGAGGCATGGCCATCTCGTAGGTCTCGACGTAGGTGCGCTTGTCGCCGTCGAGAAACGCCATGTCGAACGTTACGCCGAGCTGCGGTGCGAGGTCGTTGGCGTCGCCGATGATGAAGTTTATCTTGTCGGCTACGGGCGAGCCTTCTATCCACGGGCGCGTGAAGTCCTCCATCTCGTCGTTGATTTCAAATGTCCACACCTTGCCGTCCTCGGGCAGTCCCTCAGCCATGCAGATGGCGCTGTAGCCCGAGAAGGTGCCCACTTCAAGGATGTTCTTCGGCCTCACCATGCTGACAAGCATCTTCAGCAGGCGTCCCTGAAGATGTCCCGACGCCATGCGTCCGTGTATGGTGTGGATGTTGGTGGCGCGGTAGAGACGATAGAGATAGTCACCCTCTGGCGACGTATGTGAGCGTACGTATTTTTCGAGTTCTTCCGTCATGCTTATTTGTCTGATTGTTCGTTTTGGCCGTGTTCTGCCACCCAGTCGAGCAGAGCCTCAAGGGCGAGGCGGTAGGAATTGAGTCCGAAGCCGCATATCACGCCGAGGCACGCCGAGGATATCATGGAGCGGTGGCGGAAGTCCTCGCGCTTGTGTACGTTGCTGATGTGCACCTCTACGACGGGAGCCTGCAGGGAGCGGATGCAGTCTTGCAGGGCTATCGACGTGTGGGTGTAGGCACCGGCGTTGAGGATGATGCCGTCGGCTTCGAAGCCTGCCTCCTGCATACGGTCGATGAGGAAACCCTCGACGTTGCTCTGATAGTAGTCGATCTCTACGTCGGGATACTGCCGGCAGAGCTGGTTGAGGTATTGTTCGAAGGTGCTGTTGCCGTAAATGCCTGGCTCGCGAGTGCCGAGCAGGTTGAGATTGGGCCCGTTGATGATTTGTATTTTCATTTGGAAGGAATTTTTATGTGGAATAAATGAGTTGCCTACCAGCTCGACGTGGAGCCGCCGCCACCCGTGGAACCGCCGCCGAAGCTGCCACCGGAGAATCCGCCTCCTCCGCCACCCCTTCCGCTGCCGAGGATTGTACCGGCGACGAACGCCGCCGTGCCGGATGAGTCGTCGATGTCGGAGTCGCGCGTCACGGTGTGGCCGCAATTGGTGCAGACATACGTCGTGCGGCGCACGCGGCGTCTGCCGCCCGCTATGCGCAGCGTCTGCTCCGCCACTTTCTTCAGAGTCTTCTTCTTGCATTTTGGACAGCGTTGCTGTTCGCCGACGAGATAGATGACGAAGATGACGATGAGCACGATGATGCCGAGAGCCACGATAGCCACCGTGCCGTCGTCGTCGGACTCGTCGGGCTCGGGCTGCATGGAGCCGTCGAGCACCTGCGCCGCCGCTTTCACGCCAGCCATCATGCCGCCGTCCCAGTCGCCTTCCTTGAATCGTGGCACCATGTAGCGCGTCTGTATGCGCTTGGAGAGGGCGTCGGTGAGCGTCGCCTCCAGTCCGTAGCCCGTCGTGATGCGTATCTTGTGCTGGCTCATGACGAAGAGGAAGAGCAAGCCGTTGTCGCTCTTCTTCTTGCCTATGCCCCATTGGCGGAACAGTTCATGGGCGAAGTCGAAGATGTCGGCGTCGCCGATGTCGGGGAGCATGACGACGGCTGTCTCTATGCCGGTCTGCCGTTCAAGCCGCGCGAGAGTGGTGTTGATGGAGTCGCGTGCGGAGGCGGAGAGTATGCCCGACGGGTCGGAGACATACTGACGGGCATCGCTGAGATGCACGTTGGGGACATCACCGACGGTAAAAGCCTTCTCTTCCGCCATGGCAATGGCGGAGGTAGCCAGCAGGAGCACTATGGCAAGAGCGGCTGAGCGCAGAAAACGGATGATATGGGTATTTGACATTCTCAGGAGTTAACTTCTTTTTTAGACCAGCCTTTTCGTGTTAGAACTCCACTTTCGGTGCCTTCTCCGCTCCTGCCTCAGCCTGGAAGTAGGCGCGTTTCTCGAAGCCGCCCATGGAGGCGATTATGTTGCGCGGGAAGCGGCGAATGGCAGTGTTGTAGTCTTTGGCAGCGTCGTTGAAGTCCTTGCGTGCCACGCTGATGCGGTTTTCGGTGCCCTCCAGCTGCGACTGAAGTTCAAGGAAGTTCTCGTTAGCCTTGAGGTCGGGGTAGCGTTCGGTGACCATGAGCAGTTTGCCGAGAGCCGACGTCACGTTGCCCTGCGCCTTCTGATAGGCAGCGAGCTGCTCCGGAGTGCAGTTGGAGGGGTCAATCTTCACCTGCGTTGCCTCGGAACGAGCCTTCATGACGCTCTCAAGCGTCTGGCGCTCGTGTGTGGCGTAGCCCTTGACGGTGCTGACGAGATTGGGGATGAGGTCGCTGCGGCGCTGATAGCTTGTCTCCACTGTCGACCACTTGTTCTGTACGTTCTCGTCCATTGACACGAGTCCGTTGTAGGACGAGATGCCCCAAAGGGCGATGATGGCGATGACCACTATGGTGATTATCAAGCCTAAATGTTTCGGTTTGTTCATTTCTTTATTCAATGTTAAGTGTTATGTGTTAAATGTTAAGTGTTAGATGGCTACAGTTGCCCTGCCTCCACCTGCCTTACGATGCGTTCCGTGTACTTGTCGACGCCGTCGGGGTCGTACTTCTTCGTGAGCGAGGCGCCGAAGAGGGCGGCGAACGCCTGGTAGAATCCGGCGCGTATAGGGCCGAGGAACGCCTGAATGAGTTGGTAGGAGGAGGAGTTGCACTCACGGTAGACGAGTTTAATGAGAAGCTTTCCCTGGGCATAGGTGAGTTTCTTCATGCGCGGCGTGTACTCCTTGCGGATACTCTTCTCCACGCGCTTCATGTGCTCGTCCTTCGCCTTCTTGTTGGGCAGCGTCTGTAGAATCTCGTAGGTCTCGATGATGATGGAGTTCACCTCCTTGGCAATGGGCAGCACCTTCTTTACGTTGGCGATGAGGCGATTGTACGCCTGGCGCTGCTTCTCGCTCGTGAAGACGGGCTGCGGATAGACCGACAGCGGATTGAGCTCCACGTATTGTATGCTGTCGCCGCCATACAATGCCTTGCCCACCTTCACCATCGGCACGAACGTCGGCACGTCCATGTCCACCTCGCGGTCCTCGGGGTTCACGCGCTCCGGTCTGTTGTTCTGTGCCAGTGCCGTAAGGGAGAGCACGGCAGCTATAAGAAGTAAAAATATTCTTGGTTTCATGTTGCAGACAAAAGTACGGAGAAAATTCCAATTTCGTAATATAAGTCCTCCACTTTTAAGCTATTTTTCAAATCCCTCACAGCCATCTCATCAAGATGTCCCACACAGCCACGATGTGGCAGACGCTTCCGGCAAGCACGAAAAAGTGGAAGACGGTGTGCATAAAGCGGCGTTTGCGCAGACAATAGAACGCGGCGCCCGTGATGTAGCACACGCCCTCGGCTATTATCCACACTATCGCCGAGGGGTCGACGCAGTGCATGAGCGGACCGAAGGCGACGAGCACGCTCAGCCCCATCACCACATAGCACGCCGTCTCCACGTAGCTGTGGCCCTTCAGTCCCATGAAGCTCTTCACGGTGCCGCCTATGGCGGCGAGCCAAATGAAGATGAAGAGCGCCCATCCCCAATAGCCGTAGTCGCGCAGGGCTATGAGCGTTATGGGCGAGTAGGAACCGGCGATGTGCCAATAGATGGCGGCGTGGTCCCACTTGCGCAGCCTCTCCTTCCAGGGCGACCATGCGGAGAGGGCATGGTAGACGGTGGAGGCGACGTAGCTCGAGAGCATTCCGAAAAGATAGAGCACAATGGCTGCCGTTGCCCAGCCGTTGCGTGCCCAGCCACACCACACGAGAAACACTGTGCCGACGAGCAAGCCGATGATGATGCCCGCGCCGTGCGACCATGAGTTCCATAGTTCTTCCTTATGATTGAAATAAATCTTCATACACAATTATTTACTTAAGTTTCTGATTTGTGGAATTTAAAGAAATTAAAGAAGTTAGAGAATTTAAAGCCATATGCAAAAGTCTATATGTATAGTTTTTACACACGATTTTGCCATTTTTTGCTATTGTCTTTAACTTCTAAGCCGCCATTGGCGGCGATAACTACTTTAAATTCTTTACATTCCTCTAAATCCGAAAGTTGAATTATTTATTTTTTATTCTAAAGTTTCGCATGTCTTCGACATGCTGTCTGTAAACGAGGAGACGAGTGAACAAGGAGAACTCCGCCGTATTTTCCGTGGCGGAGGTCTCCGGTCTCCGCAGCACCCTCACACACTATAAACAATCGGATAACCGTATCGCTACTTGCTGGGAGTGTGTCAAACGGCAAATAATGTGAGCTGAGCTCGGCTTTGCCGCTTGCCTTAGCAAGAAAGGGAAAAGCCTCTCATAGCCAATGCTTTTGTCCTTTCAGGGCGTTAGTTTGCTATGAGCTATTTGCCCCTCAGGGGCGCGTTGCATATTGTTTTGACACGCCCTCCACGTATAACTCCTAATTCCTAATTCCTAACTCCTAATTCCTAACTCCTAACTCCTAATTCCTAACTCCTAATTCCTAATTCCTAACTCCTAATTCCTAACTCCTAATTCCTAACTCCTAACTCCTAACTCCTAACTCCTAACTCCTAATTCCTAATTCCTAACTCCTAATTCCTAATTCCTAACTCCTAACTCCTAACTCCTAACTCCTAATTCCTAACTCCTAACTCCAAACTGATTTTTCCGCAAAGATAGCGATTATTTTCAATGCCATTCGCCATTTATCATTAAAAATACGTAACTTCAGTATCCATATTATCCGTGGCGGAGGTCTCCGGCCTCCGCATCACCCTCACACACCATAAACAATCAGATAAACGCTGTCACCGTGTGAACTGACAGATCTCCCATTATTTTATTGAAGTTTCGGATTCAAGAAAAACGGACTATCGCTCGGCTCTGCCGCTTGCCTAAGCAAGAACTTCTAACGACCGAAGAGAGTGATAACTTCTTTAAATTCTATAACTTCTGAGCTTGCGAAAGTTTAATAAAATCCTCACAAACGCAAATAGATTTCCATTCGTTTCGCTTAATCGGATTTTTACACTACCTTTGCATCCGCAACGGTTTGCCTCACTCTCATGGTGCAGGCGATTAAAAGGGAACGGGGTGAGAATCCCCGACTGTCCCGCAGCTGTGAGCCGCCCTTATCACGGGTGCGAACAACACATAGCCACTAAGGAATTTCTCGGGAAGGCGTTCGCATCTGGGCGGCAAGTCAGAAGACCTGCCGAAACATCTTAATTGCCGAATGGGTCGTTCAATGTGCCTCGTGGGTTAGGCGCGAATGACAAAACTGGATAACTGTACATCATCCGTACAAACAAAATGACCGACAGCCATAATTGTGCCCGGACATGGCGCCCGGCTACGCACACCCGTGACGGAAAACTGTAGCCTACGCAGCATCTTACCGATTAATACAGACAACAACATATTTAATATAAACACATAAAAACAACAAAGCGTATGAAGAACTTTACACGTATTTTCTCTACCGTGCTCCTCGCCGGTCTGTTCTCTTCCGCCTCGGCTCAGCAAAATGAGTACACCGACGGCGTGTTCATGCTCAATGAGGGCAGCTATGGCAAAGAGAGAGCCACTATCAACTTCCTCGACAAAGACGGCGACTGGCACTATCGTCTGCCTATCACCATGAACGGCGAGACACGCAAGCTCGGCACCACCGGCTGCTTCGCCACAATCAGCGAAGGCAAGATGTACATTGTCAGCAAGAAAAACCTTTACACACCCTCCGATGACGACCCAACGCTCGTAGTGTGCGACGCCAAGACTCTTGACGGCATCGCCGAAATCAACACCATCAAGGCTTCCGACGGCACAACTGCTGACGGACGCGCCTTCCTCCCCGTGCCCGAACTCAACAAGGGCTACCTCTCCACGACGAACGGCATCTACGCCGTGAGCCTTCAGAACAACTCCGTGCTCTACCTCATCGAGGGCACTGACGGACTCACCAACAACCAGGCGGGCAACATGATCTACCGCGACGGTAAGCTCTACGCCCTCGACCTCCAGCGCGGACTGCTCGTCATCAACACTACTTCTGCTAACGACGATGAGCACGACAAGCTTGAGAAGGCTATCAACAACGAGGGCGACGGCGGCACCTACTGCTCCATCGTGGAGGCTAAGGACGGTTCCATCTGGCTTACTGCCGGCACCACTGCCGGCGCCACTGCCGACCATCTCGTGAAGTTCGACCCGACTACGGAAACCACCGAGAACGTCGCACTGCCCGAAGGCACCTATCAGCCAACCAACAACTGGGGTGCATGGAACCCCGACTGCTTCACGGCTTCCACCACGGAGAACGCTCTCTTCTGGAACGGAGCAACAGGCGCATGGTCGAACGGACAGCACATCTACAAGTACGACATCGACAGCAACACCACAACGCTCCTCCTCGACTTCACAAAGGCTGACGCTCCCCTGCCCTACGTCTACGGAGCTGCCTGCCGCATGAACCCCGACAACGGCTATCTCTACTTGAGCGTCACGATGGGCAGCGCATGGGGCGACGAGAGCGAACTGCGCGTCTACGACCCGTCCGATGCCTCACTGAAGAACAGCTATCCCATGGAGAAGAACTACTGGTTCCCGGAGATGCCCGTGTTCGCACTCAAGAGCACCACTGACGCCATCGCCAACACGGAGGCTTCCGACGCTCACGAGGTGGCACGCTTCACTGTCGACGGCAAACTCATACAGACTCCTCAGAAGGGCCTCAACATCGTGAAGTACTCAGACGGATCGGTGAAGAAGGTCATCGTGAAGTAAAACGCCACACTGATTATCACGACATCATCCAACATTTCGGATGATGCCGCGATAAATGCAACCATTATTCGCAATTGATTATATATCAACTTTCTGATTTACTCTAATGTAAAGATTTAGAGATTTTTTCGCGAAGCTCAAGGAAACTTTGCCGCTTATGGCGGATTAGAAGTTCTTGCTTAGGCAATCGGTAGAACCGAGCGATGGCCAATAGTTAAAAATGGCATTAAATGCTGCCAAAGCAACAAGCCAAGCGCCCCGTAATGGCAAAAGTTTAGAAATTCAGAAACTTTTGCCATTACGGGGCACTTTGTATCAATCATGGCTCCAGCCCTGAATTATGGGCTTATTGGGCTTACACCCTCGCCTTTGCAAAATCCGAAACTTGAAGAATTATTTGCACGAGATTAAAATCTTCACAAAACCTACGTGTAATTCACCATTTTTATGTAAGTTTGCACCATGCTTAAATACAAACGTTTCATTATCTCCACAACGTGGATTCTCGCGCTCCATGCGCTGACACTCGTTTTCCTTTCCGTATTCCGCCTCGTGGAATACGCTGCCCTTCACGGCATGGTGGCAGACAGCACGGCAAGCGTATGGCCCGCCTTCGTGCGCGGAGTGTGGTTCGACAACGTAACGGCGTGCTACATCACCCTCCTGCCTCTTGCAGCCACACTGCTGACAGCGGCTTTCGCGCCAACGCCACGCTGGATGCGCAAAGCCACGGTAGTATGGTATGGCGTGCTTGGCTCCGTGGCATACATGGCGTCGGCTGCCAACATCCCCTATTTCGCCTACTTCTTCAAGAACATCAACGCATCCATCTTCGAATGGTTCTCCTACGCCGGCACGACGGCGGGCATGGTGACGGGGGAGAAATCCTACTTCCTCTACATCGCCCTCTTCTTCGTCTGCGACGCTGCCTACATATATATTATGGTGCGCCTTCGCCGACTGCTCGACACAAGGCTCGCCGACAGCCTGACTTCCGCCTCACAGCAAGAAGGAAAGAGAAGTGGCGCCGTGGCGACCATCGTCAATCTCTCCGCCACCGTGGCACTCGCCATGCTCTGCCTCTTCGGCATACGCGGCCGCACGGGCTACAACCCAATCAAAATATCGCAAGCCTACTACTGCGGCGACTCCTTTCTCAACCAGCTTGGCATCAACCCCGCCTTCAATCTCCTCACGTCGGTACTCGACGACATGCGCAAGGAGAACCGTGAGTTGCATCTCATGCCCTACGCAGAAGCCGTAGCACTCGCGCGTCAAAGCCTCGGCATCACTGGCACGTGCGACTCGCTCCACGTGCTGCGCAGACAGATAAGCAACGCCCCGGCAGCTACAGGCGAGCCAAGAAACGTCGTCGTGATACTCATGGAGTCGATGTCTGCCAATTTCCTCCAAACGTTCGGCAACGACATGCACCTCACGCCAACCCTCGACTCGCTCTATCACCACTCGCTTGCCTTCACCCACTGCTACTCCGCAGGCATACACACCAATCACGGACTGACCGCCTCCCTCTATTCCTTCCCGGCACTCATGTTCCGCAATCTGATGAAGGGTACCGTCACGCCCAGACGCGACGGTCTGCCGACAGTGCTCAAGCAGCACGGCTACCACACGATGTTCTTCATGACGCACGAGGCACAATACGACAACATGAAGGCTTTCTTCGCCACTAACGGCTATGAGGACATCTACTCGCAGGAAGACTATCCGAAATCGGAGGTGGTCAACTCGTTCGGCGTGAGCGACCATTTCCTCTTCTCCTACGCTCTCGGCAAACTCAACGCAGCTGCCACTGGGAGCGTGAACGCCACCAGCAAGACGGAAAAGAAGCCCTTCTTCGCCACCATACTCACCATCAGCAACCATCCGCCCTTCGTCGTCCCCGCATGGTTCAAGCCAAAGTCGAAGGAACCCGACACGCAGATAGTGGAATACGCCGACTGGTCGATAGGCGACTTCCTCCGCAAAGCACAACGTGAGCCATGGTACGACAACACCATATTCGTCGTCATGGCAGACCACGGCAAGATTGTGGGCAAGGTGAGCGGCGAACTGCCAGAGTCCTACAACCACATCCCGCTGCTCATATTCGGCAAGGGCGTGCCAGAAGGACGCATAGACAAACTCGCCCAGCAGATAGACGTCATGCCGACGCTACTCTCACTGCTCGGCATAAGCTACCAATACGACGGATTCGGCATCGACCAAACCAAGCAGGAGCGCCCGCTCGTGTTCTACTCCGCCGACAACCAGATCGTGGCACGCTCCAAGAACCTCTGCTACATCTACAACCCCAAGATGAACCGCTCCTTCTGCTACGCCACAGCCAGCAACGGCTCTCTCAACCCCGTTCCATGGTCGGCACGCTTCGAGCCTCTCAGACGCTACGTGTTCTCCATGATACAGACGGCGCAGTTCATGATAAACAAAGAAAAATAAAAACTCGCGACATGAAAACATCTCTCATCATCTCCACCTACAACAGCCCCGACATGCTGCGTCTGAGCCTCATGAGCGTAGCGGCGCAGACGCGCCTGCCTTTCGAGGTGATTGTGGCTGACGACGGTTCTACAAACGACACGCGCCGCCTCATAGAGAAAGCGGCTGAGGTATTCCCGTGCCCGCTGAAACACGCATGGCAGGAAGACCGCGGCTTCCGCCTCGCCGAGTCGCGCAACAATGCCCTGCGCATGTGTCAGGGCGACTACGTGGTGTTTATCGACGGCGACATCATCATGGAGCCACATTTCATCGCCGACCACGAGCGGATGGCGGAACGCGGATTCTTCGTCATAGGCAGCCGCACGAAACTCTCAAGCAAAGCCTCGGCACGACTTCTCCGCAAGAAGAGCGTCAGCGTACATTGGTACTCGCCGGGAGTGGGCAGCCGCCTCAACGCACTCTATCTGCCCTGCCTCACGCCGCTAACGAAAAATCTCTATGCCTCGCGCAAGGACAAGGGACGCGGCTGCAACATGGCAATGTTCCTCGACGACCTCAAGGCGGTCAACGGCTTCGACTCCGACATGGTCGGCTACGGACTGGAGGACACTGACATCCTCTTGCGCCTTCTCAACTTCGGTCTAAGACGAAAGTTCGCCAAGTTCCAGGCCATAGAGTACCATCTCTATCATAAGGAAAAGGACTTCGCCCCCGACAATCATGCCCTGCTCGCCGCCAACCAAGGCAAGGCACGCTGCCGTAACGGCATCGTGAAGGACGGGAATGTGGAATAGGCATGCTCCAAAGGACAATAACACACAATAATACAATAGCATTAAAGGAAGAAAACCCTACATTTATGAAGGAAGAAAAATCAGGACACGCTACGCTCGACATCGTGGTGCCTGTGTACAACACGGCTTGCTACCTCGAAGAGTGCATAAAGTCGATCGTTGACCAAACCTTCACCGACTGGCATCTCATCATCATCGACGACGGCTCCACCGACGACTCGCCTGCCATCTGCGACCGCTGGGCTGCCGCCGACAGCCGCATCAGCGTCCTGCACAAACCCAACACGGGGCAGGGCGACTGCCGCAATGTGGCGCTCTCCATGTGCTCCGCCGACTACATAGGCTTCGTCGACAGCGACGACTGGATTGAACCAGACATGTATTCCACGCTGATTGCCCTTCTCCAAGAGCAGCAAGGCGACATAGCTATATGCAGCCATGTAAAAGCTTACCCTAAGAATAAAAAGAAAAAGAAGCCCGCGGAGGAGATTGTGGAGGTGATCGACAACACCACTGCCAATCATCTCATCATCAACGGTCATATACAAAGCTACGTTTGGCAAATGGTGTTCAGGCGCGAGTGCATCATCTGCGACATGCCCAACTATAGCTGCTTCGAGGACTACGCCGTACTGCCCCATTGGTTTGAAAAGGCGAAGCGCATCGTCATCACCAACCGCCAGCTCTACAACTACCGTATGCGCGCCAGCAGCGCCGTGCATGAATACAACATAGAGAGGGAGATGGCGTTCATTGAGGCAGAGGAGCAACGCGCCGCTTACTACAAAGGTACGCGCTTCGGCGACGAGATAAAAGTACGCCTGGTGTCGACGTGCATACGCGCGGCGAAGTACATAGCGCGCATGAAAACTCTGAAGCGCACCGAGAAATACCACTACCTCGGCGAAATAAGGCAGCGCCTCGTGGCTATCGACCGGCGCTTCTCCCATAAGCTCAACGCCAAGAACCGCCTTCTCCACTTCCTCCTTATCAATAATCTGCCAGTTTTCATCGCCTATCAGAAGACTGAGACGAAAATCATCGGCGACAAGCACAAGGAGAAGAAAGAAGTGTTCGCCTGACACTCCATCGGAGACAGTCCCCCTTATCAACAAATGTAATACAAACAATACTTTTTGCTTGTCTATTAAGAAATGTTTTGCTAACTTTGCGAATGTAAACAGATTTTTTGTGGGTACTCCGGAAATATATGGCACATATATGAGTGGAAGTGCCACTAAATTAGACTAATTTTTATTAATACAGGTAGTTTCACAACCTAAAAAACAAAAAAACGGTATGAAAAAAAGCTTTATCAAGGCTGCATTAATCAGCACAATGGCATTTCTGTGTGTAGGCAACGTTTCTGCCCAACAGAAGGAGAACATTTTCGGTTTGGGCAACCGCGTGGGCATCGGCGTAGGCTATGGTACGGAGGGTCTCGGATTCGACGTTGCCGTGCCTCTTACTAAATACGTGCAGGTACGCGCCGGCATCAACATCTTCCCAAACATCAAGTTCCACGAGAACACCAGCATCGAATATTCCGACGAGGATTTCAACGGCAACACCCCCAGCGGCGATGTGCGCCTTGACGCCAAGTTCGGCAGAACCTACGGCGACCTGAAGGTAGACTGCTATCCGTTCGGCAACAGCAGCTCATTCTTCGTCACGGCAGGCCTGTCCTTCGGCGGCAGCGACCTTTTGAAAATCAAGGGCCACAGCGACGAGATTGCTCAGTATGGCGCAATGGCAAAGAACTACGGAGTGAACATCGGCGACTACGACATCCCGTTCGACAACAACGGCGACATCAACGGCGGCGTAAAAGTGAAGAACGTGCGTCCATACCTCGGCCTCGGCTTCGGCAGACTGATACCGAAGAAGCGCGTGGGCTTCCGCTTCGAGCTCGGAGCACAGTTCCAGGGCAAACCGAAGGTCTACTACATGGACAACGGCAATGAAATCGACGCGCTCGACAAGTATAAAGACAACATCGACGATGGCACCAAGGACGACATCTCAAAGGTGATGGACTGGCTGAGAGTGTATCCCGTACTGAAGTTCTCCATCCGCGGTCGTATCCTCTAACAGAACATCAAACATCCTACCATACTGCATCACATAACGGCAAACACTTCTATAATGAAGTGTTTGCCGTTTTGCTTTGTCAGACTGTCGGCAGACGGGAACATGCCGCTCCTATTTAAAATAATTATGCTCCATATATACAAAAATAATTATGCTTCATATATACATCTTTATAAGGGAAAAATCGTAACTTTGCATATAGAGAGTATAATGCTGCACAAGAGTATAACGCTGCACATAAAAAACAAGAAAACAAAATAACGACAATGGAATACAATTTCAGAGAGATTGAAAAGAAATGGCAGAGCCAGTGGGTGAAGGACAAGACCTATCACACCACCGAAGACCCTGCAAAGAAGAAGTTCTACGTGCTCAACATGTTCCCCTATCCGTCGGGAGCGGGCCTGCACGTTGGCCATCCGCTCGGATATATAGCGTCAGACATCTACGCACGCTTCAAGCGCCTTGAGGGCTACAACGTCCTCAACCCTATGGGTTACGACGCCTACGGACTGCCTGCCGAGCAGTATGCCATACAGACCGGACAGCACCCGGAAGTGACTACCGTGGCAAACATCGCACGCTATCGCCAGCAGCTCGACAACATCGGCTTCTCCTTCGACTGGGACCGCGAGGTGCGCACGTGCGACCCGAAATACTACCATTGGACGCAATGGGCGTTTGAGAAGATGTTCTCCTCGTTCTTCTGCAACTCCTGCCAGAAGGCACAACCCATAGAGAAACTCGTCGAGCATTTCAACGAGAAGGGCACTGAGGGACTGAACGTTGCCGAAAGCGAGCATCTGGAGTTCACAGCCGACGAATGGCGCGCCATGAGCGACGTGGAGAAGCAGAAGACGCTCATGAACTACCGCATCGCTTACCTCGGCGAGACAATGGTCAACTGGTGTCCGGGGCTGGGCACGGTGCTTGCCAACGACGAGGTGGTGAACGGCGTGAGCGAGCGCGGCGGCTACCCCGTAGTGCAGAAGAAGATGCAGCAGTGGTGTCTGCGCACAAGTGCCTACTCGCAGCGACTGCTCGACGGACTGGAGACCGTCGACTGGAGCGACTCCATCAAGGAGACGCAGAAGAACTGGATTGGTCGCTCCGAGGGTACGGAGATGCAGTTCAAGGTGGCTGGTCAGGACTTCGACTTCACCATCTTCACCACTCGTGCCGACACCATCTTCGGCGTCACATTCATGGTGCTCGCACCTGAAAGCGAACTCGTGGAGAAGCTCACCACAGCAGAGCAGAAGCCTGCCGTGGAGGAATACCTCGCCTACGTGAAGAAGCGCACGGAGCTCGACCGCATGGCCAACCACACCGTGACGGGCGTGTTCTCCGGCTCCTATGCCGTCAATCCGTTTACTGGAGAGAACATTCCTATCTGGATTTCAGAATACGTGCTCGCAGGCTACGGCACGGGCGCCATCATGGCAGTGCCTGCCCACGACTCGCGCGACTACGCTTTCGCCAAGCACTTCAACCTTCCCATCATACCGCTCATCGAGGGCGCTGACGTCTCGGAGCAGAGCTTCGACGCCAAGGAGGGCACCGTGCAGAACTCACCGATGGAGGGCAAGCAGACCCTCGACGGATTCTCTCTCAATGGTTTGAGCGTGAAGGAAGCCATCGCCAAGACGAAGAAGTTCGTGACGGAGAAGGGTATGGGACGCGTGAAGGTCAACTATCGCCTGCGCGACGCCATCTTCTCACGCCAGCGCTACTGGGGCGAGCCGTTCCCTGTCTACTACAAGGACGGAATGCCACAGATGGTGCCGGAAGACTGCCTGCCGCTTGAACTTCCCGAGATTGAGACCTATAAGCCGACAGAAAGCGGCGAGCCGCCATTGGGACGCGCAAAGAAATGGGCATGGGACGCAGAGAAGCGCGAGGTGGTAGACAAGAGTCTCGTCGACAACCAGACGGTCTTCCCGCTTGAGCTCAACACTATGCCGGGCTTCGCAGGCTCCTCAGCCTACTATCTGCGCTACATGGACCCGCACGACGACAAGCAACTCGTGTCGAAGGAGGCCGACGAGTACTGGCAGAACGTGGACCTCTACGTAGGAGGCTGCGAGCACGCCACCGGCCACCTCATCTACTCGCGCTTCTGGAACAAGTTCCTCTTCGACCTCGGCGTGAGCTGCAAGGAAGAGCCGTTCCAGAAACTCGTCAACCAGGGCATGATTCAGGGACGCTCCAACTTCGTCTACCGCATCAACAGCGACGACCACTCGAAGGCTCCCGTCTTCGTCAGCGCCGGTCTGAAGAAGCAGTATGACGTGACGCCCATACACGTCGACGTGAACATCGTCAGCGCCGACGTGCTCGACATCGAGGCGTTCAAGAAGTGGCGCCCGGAATACGAGAACGCTGAGTTCATCCTTGAAGACGGCAAGTACGTCTGCGGCTGGGCTGTTGAGAAGATGTCGAAGTCGATGTTCAACGTTGTCAACCCCGACATGATCGTCGAGAAGTACGGTGCCGACACGCTCCGTCTCTACGAGATGTTCCTCGGCCCGGTGGAGGCAAGCAAGCCTTGGGACACCAACGGCATCGACGGCTGCTTCCGCTTCCTGAAGAAATTCTGGGCTCTGTTCTACGAGAACCGCTCCGGCGAGTTCCTCCCCTCCGACGTCGCTCCGTCGGCTGAGAACCTCAAGACGCTCCATAAGCTCATCAAGAAGGTGACGGAGGACATCGAGCACTTCTCCTACAACACCAGCGTCTCGGCATTCATGATTGCCGTGGGCGAACTGGCGCAGCAGAAATGCCGCTCAAAGGCAGTGCTGGAGCAGCTCGTTGTGCTCATCGCACCGTTCGCGCCCCACATCGCCGAGGAACTCTGGCACACGCTCGGCAATGCCACTACCGTCTGCGACGCCCAGTGGCCGAAGTACGAGGAGAAGTATCTCGTGGAGAGCGAGATGCAGCTCACTATCTCATTCAACGGCAAGGCGCGCTTCCAGAAGAAGTTCCCTGCCGACGCCACCAACGACGCCATACAGCAGGCTGTGCTCGCCGACGAGCAAAGCAAGAAGTACATCGGCGAGAAGAATGTCGTGAAGGTGATCGTCGTGCCGAAGAAGATCGTGAACGTAGTAATAAAATAACAACCACCAAAACCACTGATAATCCATGACCATCAATCATCAACTAATATGGACCGAGGCGAAGGACTACATCTTCATCACCCTCGGTATGCTGCTCTACACGTTCGGCTTCACGGTGTTTCTGATGCCCTACGAGATAGTGACGGGCGGAGTGACGGGTATCTCGGCTATAGTCTTCTATGCGACTAAGGTTCCCATCAACTACACCTACTTCATCATCAACGCCTCGCTGCTTGCAGTGGCGCTGAAGGTGCTGGGGTTCAAGTTCATGGTGAAAACCATCTACGCCATTCTCATCCTCGACATTTTCCTATGGGCAGCCCTGAAGTTGATGACCGGTCCTGACGGCAATCTCATACAGGTGCTCGGGCCGGGGCAGGAGTTCATGTCGCTCATCATCGGCTGCATGATAACCGGCACGTCGCTCGCCATCGTCTTCCTCAACAACGGCTCGACGGGCGGCACCGACATCATCGCTGCCGTGGTGAACAAATACCACGACTTCTCGCTCGGCACCGTGCTCATCATGGTGGACCTCTGCATCATCGGCTCCTGCCTCTTCATCCCGCAGTTTGGCGACGAGCTGCAGCGCTGCCACAAGGTGGTGTTCGGTCTGTGCACGATGGCCATCGAGTGCTTCATGCTCGACTACGTGATGAACGCTCGCCGCGAGTCGGTGCAGTTCATGATTTTCTCCCACAAATATGAGGAGATAGCACGCGCCATAACGAAGAAGACCGACCACACGCTGACCATTCTCGACGGCCACGGCTGGTACTCTGGAAAGGAGATGAAGGTGATTTGTCTGCTTGCGAAGAAGCGCGAGTCGGTGCTCATCTTCCGTCTGATAAAGATGATCGACCCGCGTGCCTTCGTCTCGCAGAGCAGCGTCATCGGCGTGTACGGCGAGGGATTCGACCAGATAAAGGTGAAGGTGAAAAAAGAAAAGGAAAAGGAAGAAAATGAAAATAGTATTCGCAACCAACAACTCCCACAAGCTTGACGAGATACGCTCCATTCTCGGTGCGCGTTTCGAGGTGCTGTCGCTGAGCGACATCGGCTGCCATGCCGACATCCCCGAGACAGCCAACACGCTTGAGGGCAACGCCATACTGAAGGCACGCTACATCGTAGACAACTTCGGCTACGACTGCTTCGCCGACGACACGGGGCTTGAGGTGGCAGCTCTCGGCGGTGAGCCGGGCGTCCACTCGGCACGCTACGCCGAGGGCACCGACCACGACTCGGAGGCCAACATGCAGAAGCTCCTACGCCGTCTCGACGGCAAGGACGACCGCCGTGCACAGTTTCGCACGGTCATCGCTCTCGCCCGCAAGGAGGACATCGCCGACTATACGCTCTTCGAGGGCGTCGTGCGTGGCTCCATCGCCACGGAGAAGCACGGCACGGAGGGCTTCGGCTACGACCCCATCTTCATCCCCGAAGGCTACGGGGAGTCGTTTGCACAGCTCGGCATGGACGTGAAGAACGGCATCTCCCACCGCGCACGCGCCGTGGAGAAACTCGCGAAATATCTTGGATAAACATATAGCGGCGGACTTTCGTCCGCCGCTATATGTTTTTTTTTAGCACCCTTTGTGCGTCATGATGTCGAGCACCATTTCGTCGGTGCGGTTCATTGCCTCGGCACCGATGCTCGTTAGATTGCGTATGGAGCGGTCAACATCGTTGTCGATGATGCCCTCCACGGAGCTTACACACTTGCCCTCCATTGAGAGCAGCGCGGAAAGCAGCGCAGTCGACACGCCCGACGATATTTTCAGCGCACACGACGGCTTTGCCCCGTCGCATATCATTCCCGTAATGTTGGCAATCATGTTCTTCACAGCTGAACAGATGCGCTGGTAGTCGCCGCCCATGAGATAGGTGATGCCGCAGCTGGAGCCGATGCTCGCCACGACACATCCGCAGAGGGCGGAGAGCTTGCCGAGGTTCTGCTTGATGTAGATGGCTGTGAGGTGGCTGAGGGTGAGGGCGCGTATGAGCTCCTCCTCCGTGTTCTCGTTCTCCTCGGCGTAGACGGCGACGGGGTTGGTGGCGCAGATGCCCTGATTGCCCGAGCCAGAATTGCTCATGACGGGAATCATTGCGCCGCCCATACGGGCGTCGGTGGCGAGGGCGGTCTTCGAGATGATGTGGGAGAAGATGGAGTTGCCGAAGATGCCGTGGCTCAGCGGGCGGTCGATGGTCTTGCCGAGACAGTGGCCGTAGTTGCCCTTCTTCGACTCCTCGGCAGCACGCAGGTTGTAGTCGCGCGTCTTGAGGATGAAGCAAATCTCGTCGACGGGCGTCGTCATGGCGAAGTCGTAGACGAGGCGCATGCTGAGACGTATGTCCTCGTCGGCAGCTTCAGCGCCGGAGGGCTTGCGGGCGTCGAGAAGAACGGTGCCGTCTTTCTCGGCGTAGACGAAATTGGTGTGGGCGTGGGCGATGACGGCAGTGGCCTCGTGTCCGCCTGCCTCGCACGTTATCTCTACATAGAGTTTCTCCTTTATTCCTTCCTTCAGCTTTATGTCGATGTGGTCGGCGGCGATGTACTGCTTGCCATCCTCCAGCGTCTTTGGCGTGAGGTCTTTGATTACCTCCAGTCCATACTCCGACTTGCCCACAATCGCGCCCAGCGCGATGGCTATCGGCAGACCAATCATTCTCGTGCCGGGAATGCCGACGCCCATGGCGTTTTTGAGGATGTTGGCAGAGAGCTGCGCTTTTATTCTTTCCGGACGGCAGCCGAGAAGCTCCGTGGCACGCGCCACGCAGAGGGCGACACACATTGGCTCTGTGCAGCCGACGGCTGGCACCACCTCACGATTGATGAGGTCGATTATCTGTTTGCGTATGTTGTTGTCAAGCATTACTGTGGTTCTTACATATTAAGTTTACTTTGCAAAAGTACTAAAAATCCACGAGTATAGGATGCTTTTGGGCATAGAAAAAAGAATATTACAGCCAGTCGCCTAAGAAGGAAACGCCAATACCAGCATCGTTTCCGTTAGAAACCAACTCCTCGTCCTTTATTATTTGAATTGTATACATTCCAATACCTACGACAGGATATTCATGTACTATATTTTGCCAATAGTCTTCAAATTTTTTATTCGGTCCTGTTTCTCTATGAAAGTCAAAAACAAATCTCCATTGTTGACTGCCAATGGTACAACTATATTCATCTTTAGCAGATTCTATAAAGTATTCATACCTGGTCAATGTAGGCGCTGCGGTTGAAACCCATCTTCTTATTATGTAATTGGATTTTATGACGACAGTATCAAGGCTGTTTTCCAAGGCATCCTTGTCAGTTTGACTGTCAACCAAGAAAGAAAGCAATTTTACCGGGATATGGAAACTAACTTCCTTGGCATTGTGGTCACTGAACTCTGTGTATCCTACACCTAATGTATCATCTTTAAACTCCCCACTACCTATAGGATCTTTTCTTACGAGAAAACTTTCATATTTGCCAGCATGGCTGTCATACAACTCCGCAGAGTCTATTTTTTCAGGATACCCATAAGGAATATCTGTTGGTATGTAAGTTTGATGCCCTGGATTGTAGCAACCAACTACAAGAGGAAGACACATTAGCATCACGATAATTCTTACACTAAATTTCATACGTAAATAATATTAATTATACATTATAGATATTTATTCGCAATCAACTCATACAAACGGCGAAATAAACAATAACATTGCCTCTATCATCGTTAATATAAAGTCATTTAGCCTCAAAAACAACAGGTTTGTCTTTCTCTGCCACAATATATCCTTGATGATATGTTGACAGCCCATTTTCGTCGCCAGTATGTGTTATGCCGATAATGACGAGTCCTGCCTTTGGTAATACCAATCTGCCAGAACTCTCACTTATAATGAGATCTGCTTCTGGATACGGTATAACCTTCGCATACTTGCCATTACATTTAACAACACCTGTCTGATAGCGTGTTTTTCCATTCTCGTCGCCTTTGTGTTGCCTGCCGGTAATAACACGAGACTCTTTATGTGGAGCGTCCGCGTTTATGGAAATAAAGAAATCAGCAGAGTCACTTTGACAGTGCCATTCGCTCCATTGTAAGTCATCGATGGTTATCTCATAATTTCCAATAATCTTCCAATCAGCAGTAATTGGCATAAGATGAGAATATATGTATTGAGTTGTACCATTTTCATCTCCGCAATGGAGTCTTCCTGTCATAACTGTATTTGAAGGGCACAAGAAAGACGACACACTTTCCTTCATAGAAGGACTTGCATGCTTTTCCCCTGGAATTATCATTGTTCCCGAAGGAGCATGGTCACCAGGTTTAAAAATGCATCTCGCTTCAGAAAAATAATAATATGTATTGCCATTCTCATCACCAGCATGATGTCTTCCCGTCATAAAGCGATTGTCATCAGCCACCACCCAATTTGCCTTGGATTCCTTAACATTGCCAGTTGCTATACGATTGATTGCCGTAACTTCGTTCCCATTGAATTTTATTATGGCTGTAGCATACTTCGTATATCCACCCTCGTCTCCCTCATGCTGACGACCCACAATAAAACGATTCCCAGGTGCGTCAAATCCTGCACCCGAGGATTCCTTGAAGCTAGAACTCCACTGCACATTCTCAACTTTTACTTCTCCATGCACCTGCACGCCACCTTCATCGTATGCAGCTATTGTGCAGTATTCATACGCAGTCTTTCCATTCTCGTCGCCATAATGGTATCTTCCTGTCATAACTGTGTTCGAAGGACAAAGGAAATAGCTGTCTTTTTCCTTGAAGGTGCTTGTTCGCGTCCTTTGGTGTGGACGCAGATAAATCATTTTGTCCATAAGATACAACGTCTTAAATTAATATTAAATCAATCCACTCATTGGAAAAGAGCAAAAGAACTGACTATATATGTTTTGACTCCGCAAATATAATAAAAACGACCGAATGTTGTATGCTTTGGGGCATAGAAAAAAAGGTGTGTGCTTCCTTTCTCATTGCTATGTTTCTAAAGTGGCGCTTTAGAAAAGCGCATCCAATATAAAACGTCAATAGAGGCAACAGTGACAACTTGAAAAGCCGTTGTCTCTATTGCCTCTATTGACGTTATCTTATTTATTATCAGATGGTTTACGCGTCTTTTTTACTTCTCGCGCTCGGCGTAAGTGTCGAGACCCGTCTGGAGGAACTTCATGTATTCCGAGATGTCCTCGTCGTAGGAGCGGCTGCCCGTGAGCGGCATACCGTTGTTGTCGAGAAGGATGTACATCGGCTGCGTGTTGGAGCCGAACTTGTGGCGCTGCAGATAGCTCCACTTGTCGCCGACGGTGCGCAGGGTGCGTGTTGTGCCGTCAGTGTCGGTGACGGTCATCTGCTCGGGGAGCGGAGTCTTGTCGTCGACGTAGAGGGAGATGAGCACGTACTTCTGATTGAGCATGTCGGCTACCTTGGCGTCTGTCCATACGGCAGCCTCCATCTTGCGGCAGTTGACGCAGCCGAAGCCCGTGAAGTCAACCATCACCGGCTTGCCCTCAAGACGGGCGGCAGCCATGCCAGCCTCGTAGTCCTTGAAGCGCGGGTGAACCTCATTCTTGTAGAGGTTGAAGTCCTGCGTGTTCATAGGCGGAGCGAAGGCGGAGACAGCCTTCAGCGGAGCACCCCATAGGCCAGGCACCATGTAGAAGGCGAAGGCCAGGGAGAAGAGGGCGAGGAAGAACTGCGGCACGTTGGTGCGGCGTCCCTCGTCGTCGTGAGGGAAATTGAAGATGCCGAGGAGATAGAGTCCGAGGAGCGTGAAGATGGCTATCCAGAGGGCGAGGAATGTCTCGCGGTCGAGGAGGTGCCAGCCGTAGGCGAGGTCGGCAACAGAGAGGAACTTCAGGGCGAACGCCAGCTCTATGAAGCCGAGCACCACCTTGAGCACGTTCATCCATCCGCCCGACTTCGGAGCCGACTTCAGGAGTGTCGGGAACATGGCGAAGAGGGCGAAGGGCACGGCAAGAGCGATGGCGAAGCCGAGCATTCCCACCGTCGGTGCGACGATGCTGCCCTCAGAAGCGACAGCAACGAGCAGGAAGCCGATGATCGGACCGGTGCAGGAGAAGCTGACGAGCGAGAGCGTGAACGCCATGAGGAAGATGCTGAGCACGCCAGTGGTCTCCTCTGACTTCTGGTCCATCTTGTTGCTCCACGATGACGGCAACGTTATCTCGAACGCGCCGAAGAACGATGCGGCGAAGATGACGAGCAGCAGGCAGAAGAGGATGTTGAAGATGGCGTTGGTGGAGAGGGCGTTGAGCGCGCTCGCACCGAAGAGCATCGACACTACGAGGCCGAGGGCAACGTAGATGACAACGATGCTCACACCGTAGATGATGGCCTCACGGATGGCCTTGCGGCGATCCTTGTTGCGCTTGAGGAAGAAGCTGACGGTCATCGGGATTATCGGCCACACGCAGGGAGTGAAAAGGGCGAGGAATCCGCCCACGATGCCTGCGAGGAAGATGTAGAGCAAGGAGTTGCTCACGGGGGTGTCGTATTTGTTGAGCTGGTCGATGACGGGAGTCCAGAGCTTCGCTATCTCCGACTTGTCGAGATTGGCTGCTACGGCAGCCGTGTCGGCGCTTGCCGTGTCGGCAGGAGCGGCGACGGCAGAGTCGGCGGCTGCAGAAGCGTCCTCCTTTGCCTCTTCCTCGGCGGCTTCCCCGTCAACGGCGGGCGACTTGCCCTGCTTATGAAGCTCAACGGTCGTCGGCGGCATGCACATCTCTTCGTTGCAGGCGCCGAACTCAAGGTAGCACTTTATGGTGTAGTTGGGTTTGGTGAACTTCACTTTCTGCACGAACTGCACGGAGTTCTCGAAATAGCGGAGCTTCATGCCGAACATGGGGTCCATTTCCGAAATCTCATGGCCGCGCGGCGTGAGCTTGCCGACGAGCTCCACGCCGTCCTTCTTGTCGACATGGAAGGATGCCTCAATGGGGCCGTCGCTGCCGAGATTGGTGGAGTAGACGTGCCAGCCTTTCTGAATCTTGCCGGTGAAAACAATCTCGCCCTCGGCGGTCTTGCCGGTCTTGAGCTGCGAAGTGAACTTTACGGGGTTTGCCATCTGCGCGTTGCAAAACATCGCAACGAGAAGCAGAAGAGCAATGGTCATCGCTTTTTTCATAATTGTCTGTTAGGATATACTGAATGATTTTGTAATTGTACTCCCACCGGGAATCGAACCCGGATCAAAGGTTTAGGAAACCTCCGTTCTATCCGTTGAACTACAGGAGCCCATTTCTTTTTATCGTGAGTTGTTTTTAAATAAACATTTGCCTGCCAATATATTTAAGCTTGCCGCAGAAAAGAGCATTTAGAATGTCGTATGCCCACAGAGCCATAGGCCGCATTGCTGGAATAGTGACGATATGGCAGTTTTGGCATAAGATTTTGCAAAATTATTAATTTTTCCCGAATTGCCGAAATAAAACTGTAACTTTTAAGGCTTGGCTGCTCAACTTTTGGAATGTTGCGGAGTGTTTTCGCGGTTTTGCCAAGTAGCATTGTAATGAAATGGCGGCAGATTGCGAATGAGACGTGTGTCCGATTGACGAATCGGACACCCTTCGTTTTTTGTCATTCCGTCAATTGCGTGGTGTCGCATTTGTCGTTATGTAAATATCTCTCATGCTACTCACAGAAAAACTTTTCCCCAACTTGCTTTTGCTGCAACATTAAACTAACTTTGTACATACCTAATACATATAATCTTTTGACTTTTTTATTAACTAAAACCATAATACAATGATTCACAACAACTACCTTTCGAGGGGCTCAACAGCCCATCGGCAACCGCCGCCCGCAATGTGGTGGCAGTGGCTAACCGTGATGTTGGTGTTATTGCTTTGCGGCCACGGCTCCGCAATGGCGACGACAGCCACGTCGCAAGACATCAAGTTCAGCAACGCACAACTCCATCTGACCAACGGCGTCATGACCGTCACGATTCCTTTCTACGACACTGACGGAAAGGACGAAGGCTTGCCCGACTCCGGCAGCAAATACCATTCGGTGCTGAAGATTGACGGCACGGAGGTGTTGCAGTTCAAGTCGTGGCGAGAGCCTGGCAAACCGCAGGCAGATGACAACTGGTTTTGGCTTGAGACAAGACTTCTCAATTCTTCCAAAACCAACCGCGTGACGGTACGCCAGAACTGGGGTGAAGCGAAAGACGTATTGATCGGCTCTAACTACACTCGCTCAGAACATCCTAAAGACGGAAGTTCGGCTTCTGCCGTGTACACGATTTATCTCTCCGAGGCTACAATGAAAAAAGCTGCCAACGGAGGAGTAAACGTGGAAGTAAATTTGACGTTTGACAAAAACGAGGACAACAGCGACGTGAAAGTTAGCAACTCGCAGACTTTCACCTTCAACTATCCCTCTTTCCCGTCGGCAAGCTACGCCTTCTCTTCCACACCGGGCTACTACGACGTTACGTTCTCCGGCACCTCCGGCGACAGTTACACCATCCAGGACGAGGTGCATAAAGTAACAAGAAACGTATCCATTGACAATCAGAACTGCTCTGAACTTATACAGACAACTGAAAATGAGAACGGACGCATAAAAATCGAATACAGGAAGAAATACAACGAATACATCACGTTGTCAGAAATTCTCTCCTTGAGAACTCTTCCTGCCTATCAGCAGGCTGTGGACTTCAGCGCACGGCTCAATGCCAACTGCCAGGTGGAACTGACATGGCGGAGCACGCAGACAAACGGAACCGAATACATTGGCAACGATGAATATGAGATAGAACGCAGTACCGACCCAAGTTTCTCCACGGTGAAGACCATTGGCTCCGTGAAATACGAGAAGTCGAAAAGCTATTCACTGGTTGACGACGTGAGCGAGGACAATTATGACGGCGTCTATTACTACCGCATCCGCCGCACTGCCGCCAAGAGCAAGTGGGGATGGGGCGTTTGCCAAACAACATCAGTAGGCGTGCAAACGGTGCATAAGTTCATTAGAAGCGCCAAAGCGGAAATGGCGGGCGACAATCGCGTGGCCATCACATGGACATGGAACAACGGAAATGTCTACACGAAGAATTCACGCGTGTTGCTCACACGCTTCAACGGCAACAAGGGTACATCCTTCACTTATGAAATTCCTGCCGACAGCGTGAAGAACTGCCACTACGAGGAAGAACTGAAGACCTCCTGCGACGTCTATTCCTACGCCATCGCCGTGGTACCGGGCAACTCGCAGTTTAAGCAGCAGGAAGCCATCGAGGCTGTGTCTTCCTCTCCTCTTTATATAGCAAGAGTAGGACAGGTGACGTCGTTCGCTGCCTCAAAAGGCTACTTCTCCGACCATGTGGAACTCGAATGGACGTCCGACGGACTGCCCATCGACGTGTTTGCCATCAAGGCACGCGAGTACGGCAGCTCGGACGAGTTCAAGCAGATTGAGCAGGTGGAGGCCAACGTGGCTTCTAAGGAATACTCTTATTCGGACAAGAAGTCGATACCCGGCATTGTCTACGAATACCAGATTGTCGCCACGACGAAATGCGGCGACGAGACTTTGGAGCGACTGTTCGCAAAGAGCGACGTAGGCTTCTGCACCCCTACGGGCGACATCTACGGCCGCGTGACGTTTGAGAACGGGCAGGCGGTGCCAAATGTGGAGGTGCGCGCGGAAGCCACTGACGGCTCCGGCGTGAAAGGCAAGGCGTACAAATTCAACGGCAAGGCGTCGCTCGTCGTCGACAACAGCGACTTGCTTAACGACGCCACAAAAGCCGTGACTATCGAAGCATGGGTGAAGCCCGACAAGAATAAGAACGGCAACGTGCCACACATCATCGAGAAGCATGGCACGTATGACCTCACGTACTCTGACGGAAAGATAAAGTTCTTCGCTGGTTCAGAAAATCTCGTTACCTCAAAGTCGAAGTTCTCCGACTTCTCCTCGCCTTACGTGCATGTGGCTGCCGTGATGGACACCGACTCATTATACATATACCTTAACGGAAAGCTTGATGCCAAGGCTGCCGTCACGGCGGGCGTTACGCCGGGAAGCCACGAAGTGAGCATTGGCAAGAACTTCGAAGGTGCCATCGACGAGGTGCGCCTCTGGAATGTGGCACGCGACAGCGTTTCCATAAAGCGCGACTACAACCGCCATCTCATCGGCAACGAGGACGGGCTCATCGCCTACTATCCCTTCGACTACTCCGTCGACAGCGCCTTCTACGACATCTCGTACAAGGGCAATAAGTACAACATGAACCACGGGCACGTCGTTAAAGGCGCAACGCTGACAAGCGACGAAGTGCCGACAAACGACCAGCTCGGCTACCGCTCCTACACTGCCACCGACGGTTCCTACTCGCTCCGCTCGCTGCCCTACATGGGCAACGGCACTACTTACATGATTGTTCCGCGACTCAGCATCCACCAGTTTGAGTCGGAGAAGGAGCTGCGCCTGCTCAACGCGCAGTCGCAGAGCCACACCGTGAACTTCACGGACAAGTCGTCGTTCAACATCTCCGGAAAGATCGTCTACAAGGGCGGCAACGTTCCAGTTGAAGGAGTGTCGTTCAATGTCGACGGCGTAACCGTCATGGACAGCAAGAACAACATCGTGAAGACAAAGGCGGACGGCACGTTCACTATCAATGTGCCCGTAGGTCTGCACGAGGTGAAGGCGGTGCTCGCCAACCATAAGTTTGAGAACGAAGGCAAGATTACCAACAGCGACGGCACCGACCGCAACTATCAGGACGACGACTCTGGCATCGAACTCTTCGACATCACCACCGTGCGCTACATCGGACGCGTCGCTGGAGGAGCGAAGCAGGAGGAATATGTCGTCGGACACTCGCTCTCGCGCAACAACCTCGCCGACAGCGTGAGCATCGAACTGACCTACCAGAACGATGCTTACACCATGACACAGCAAAAGCATGAGACTACTCTCTCCCACTACAAGGGCGCATACGTCGACCAGCAGAAGAGCAACCGCGTGGCTTACGAGGGCAACAAGATTATCATCTACCCCAACGCAGAGACGGGCGAGTTCTTCGCCGACCTCATCCCGGAGAACTACAAGATCAACGTCATTGTGCCGGGCCACGACGACATCCCGGGCAGCGGAGAGGAAATAAACCTCAAGAATGCCTTTGCCGTGCAATCGAGCGTCAACAGCTACACCGACTCAGTGACTGTTGCCGGCAAGTACATAGAGCGCAACGACACCGTCACCTACAACAAGCAGCAGCTCTTCATAAAGCGCTACACGCCTTCTATCCTCGTGGAGGAGATTGCAGGCGGCAGCAAGCAGAACTTCTTCGGAAAGAAGGAGTTTGAGGTGAGCACGCTCGACGGTTCGAAGAGCGTGAAGATTCCGACCTACGACGAGACAACGGGCAAGTACACGTTCGGCGTGCCCGTCTACGAGCAGGGACAGAAGGTGACGTATGCCATCACTTCTGCCGAGGTCTACAAGTACAAAACGGCTGAGGGACGCGACAAGGAAGGCGCCAAGGCCGATGTGGTGCCGACACCAAACGCCACTCTCTCCTTCTCACGCGGCGATCTCGCCTACGGCGCGCAGGACGACATCACCACCGACAGCAACGGCTATGCCGAGTGGACGTTCCAGGTGAACAACCCGGAGATGACTTCCGCCGTGCGCTCTGCCTCCATTGACATGACCTACACGACAAGCGGCGGCACTACCTCCACGTCCATCAACTGGACTGGCGGATTTACTGGCAACGGCGAGAGCAAGGCTATAGTCGTCGGAGCAAAAGCCATGGGAGCTGACTTCATCACGCAGGGACCCGACAAGGTGCTCTTCGTGCTGCGCGACCCGCCGGGCAGCAACTCCTACTCTTATCTTGAAAAGGGCGTCAGCATCACGACCACAAGCACCTACGACGGCAGCGTCTCCAACGAGGGCACGCTCAACAACGAGGCAAAGGTGGGCGCCAACACCATCACTTTCGCGGGTCTCGGCGCCGGCGTCATATACGAAAACGACATAAAGAACGAGTATTCTTTCGGAGCCACCCACAGCGAAACTATCGGAGGCACCTCCTCTGACGTGAAGAACATGACCACGACAACGCGCTTCGAAACAAGTAGCGACCCGGCGTACGTCGGCGCCAACGGCGACCTCTACGTGGGCTTCTCCACGAACATCGGCATCGGCAGGACGGAGAACGTGGCTCTCGTCTCGCGCGACATGTACAACTCCATGCCGTCGAAATACGAGCCTTACGCCAACTTCAGCACTTCCGACTTCCTTCTCGTGAAGGCGAACGGTGTCAACATGTCGCAGAGCTACGCCACGATGTTCACCTACACCCAGGCACGCATCGAAAACCAAATCCTTCCGAAACTCGAGGAACTGCGCGACTCCATGTTGCTGCAGCCCGCGGACGGTACTGACTATCAGGCGATAGCCAACAACACGAAGAAGGCTGTGTACGTGTCGAAGCTTGCTAAGGACGATGCCAACTTCGGAAAGAGCAACTCCGACAAGGCGTTCGGCAACACCGCCAACCTCGACCCCTTCGACGGACGAAGCTACAAGGTCTACTTCCCCAGCGGAACGAAACTGCAAACCGATACCATCCTCACGCTCAACCAGTCGATTGACAACTGGAAAAAGCAGCTCGCGCTCAACGAGGAGCAGAAGGTGAAGGCGGAGCTTATGCAAAACCACTCGTTTGACGGAGGCTCCGGCTACGAATACTCCGAGGAATACTCCACGATGCGCTCCGAGACGTCACGCTTCTCGATAGCAGTCGGCGGACAATTCTCAACCAACGTGGGATGGACACTCAACGGCACGGGCATGGTGCTCAATATCGAAGAGAAATTCGTCACTGAGCACGGCGGCGAATTCTCCAGCGAGGAGGAGGCACGCCACTGCAAGGGCTTCGTTCTTGCCGAGAACGGCGACGACTACATCAGCGTCGACGTGTGCCGCGAGGCTGGCTACCGCCAAAACGACCAGTACGTGAGCTACAAGGACATGGCTGACAATCAGCAGCCCTTCTCCACGTTTATCTTCAAGACCAAGGGTGGAGCCACAGCATGTCCTTACGAGGGCGAGTACAAAACACGCTACTTCGAACCCGACCGCCACGTCATCGACATGGCCACCGTACAGCGCGAAGTGCCGGAGATTACAGTGGAGAAAGACTTCATTGAGAATGTGCCGTCGGGCAAGTCGGCTTATTTCACACTCTATCTGCGCAACGCTTCCGAGTCGCAGGACGACAACTGGTACAACCTCGTCATCGACAACGCAAGCAATCCCAACGGTGCACAGCTCTTCATCGACGGATCGGCAATCGGCAACGGACTCGCTCTGCTCGTGCCTGCGGGCGGAACGCTTGTAAAGACGCTGGAGGTGAGAAAGGGCTCGGTGATGAACTACGACAACCTCAGGCTCTTCCTCCAGTCGCAATGCCAGTGTGACCCCACCGACTTCCTCGGCGACATCTACGACGACGTGACGTTCAGCGTTCACTTCACGCCATCCGCCACCGACGTCAACCTGAAGAAGCCGTCCGACAACTGGACGTACAACACGAAACTTCCCGTGGCAGACGTGGAAGGAGTGGAGAAGCACTACATGGATGTCGTTATCGACGGATTTGACGTCAACTACGACAATTTCAACCGTATCATGCTGCAATACAAGCCGTCGTCGGGCTCCGACAACGACTGGACAACGCTCATGAGCTACTACAACGACCAGACTCTCTGCTCTCAGGCCATAGCCAACGGCATGAACGCGGAGATGATAAAGGCGGAGGACGCCGGAACAATAAAGTACAGATGGTTCCTCGACGACTTCCAAGACCAACGCTACGACCTGCGCACTGTCGGCACGAGCCTCATCAACAACGAGGAAGTGTTCAACTATTCGGAGGTACACAGCGGCATTAAGGATATGTACAACCCGCGCCTCTTCGGCAGCGCACAGCCTGCCAACGGCGTGCTGACGGTCAACGACGAGGTGAAACTTACCTTCAACGAGCCTATCGCCGACGGACTTCTCACCGACAACAACTTCTCCGTGACGGGCATACGCAACGGGGCAAAGGGCGACCACAGTGTGAGCGTACAGCTCCATGGCGGCAACGACAGGCTGGAGTCGGAATTCTCCCGCAACTGGAACGGCAAGAGCATCACCGTCGAGATGTGGACGCTCGCCGACAAGCAGCAGGATGCCGTGCTCTTCAGTCAGGGCAACTCTGCCAACGCTCTTGAAATCGGCACCACTGCCGACAACCATCTGAAGGTTGGCGTGGGCGACAAGACCATTGTCAGCCGCGAGGCTTTCAAATACGAACAAGGCACTTGGGCGCACGTGGCTCTCGTCTACAACAGCGAGGGAACGGTGTCGGCCTACTACAACTTTGAGGAGCTTATCAGCAACGAGGAAGTGGGCGACTACAACGGCGAGGGCAACTACGTCTTCGGAGCAAGCGTGAAGGGCAACGCCGCATACGCCGGCAAGATGCACGGAGCGCGCATTTGGGACAAGGCTCTGCCTTCCACACGTCTGCAGACCAACTCACTCACGATGCTCTCTGGGGCAGAAAGCAATCTTCTTGCCTACTATCCCATGGACGAAGCTAAGGGCAACGTCGTGGCCGACAAGGCACGCGGAGCCAATCTCGCCATGCACGGGGGTACATGGACCACTCCTGAGGGCCGCGCTGCAGCCTTCAACGGCAAGGACCAATACCTGAAGCTCTCTTCCGGCAGCTCTTGTGTCATCGACAAGTCCATGGACTACACAATGGAGCTTTGGTTCAAGGCTGAGGAGGGACAAGCCGAGGCAACTCTCGTCTCCAACGGTCGCGGCGACGGCGAGGACATGGGACAATCTGCCAATCTCTTCGCTCTCAACCTTGAGAACGGCAAGCTCGTCTTCCACAACAATGGAACAAAGGCCACATGCGAGGGCGACTTCGCCGACAACGACTGGCACCACGTGGCTCTCGCCGTCAACCGCAACAGCGGACGGGCACAGATCTACACCGACGGAACGCTCAACACCTACTTCGACGCGCAGGATCTTGGCGGCATCTCCGCTGCCTACATCCATCTCGGAGCACGCGTATGGACACCTAAGGACAACGCTCAGCAGGTGATTGCCGACAACTTCTTCAAGGGAGAAATTGACGAGTTCCGCATGTGGAAGCTCTATCGCAGCGAGACGCTCACCGCCAACGGCAACTCCAAATGCCTCGACGGCAGCGAGAAAGGACTCCTCGCCTACTACCCCTTCGAGACCTACATCGACTGGCAGGGCACAAAGGAGCTGCAGTTCTCTCTCAAGGACATGAAGAAGCAGCAGGATGCAACGATGGCTGTGGCTGACGCCGTGGCTGTAGGAGGCAATGTGGAGACGAAGACGTCGGCACCCGTGAAGGCAAAGGGTCCGGAGAGCAAACTGCTCTACGACTTCGTGGTCAACAACGACGCTCTCATCATCACGCTCAAGGAACAGTACGACCGCATCGAGAAGACCACTGTCAACTTCGTTGTTGACGGCGTGCGCGACAAGAACGGCAACGAGATTCTCTCGCCTGTGGCATGGAGCGCATTCATCGACCGCAACCAGCTCAAATGGGGCGACAACTCCGTTGCCGTCAACAAGAAGCTCAACGAGGAGAAGACGTTCTCCGTGAGAGTGAAGAACAGCGGCGGAGCCGTTGAACACTTCAACATAGAGAACCTCCCGTCATGGCTCGACGCCGACAACCTTAGCGGCACTGTCGACCCGACGGCCTCCGTGGACGTGACGTTCACCATCGACCCGAGCCTCAACATCGGCACTTACGACGAGACGCTCTACCTTCGCGGCGACAACAACGTCGTGGAGGCCCTGCCTCTGACGGTGAAGGTGGAGGGCGAGCGTCCGGAATGGACGGTAAATCCTGCCGACTTCAAATACACGATGTCGGTGTTTGGCAAGCTCAACATAAATAAGGTGTACTCCACTGACGCTGAGGATATGCTCGCAGCGTTCGCCGACGGCAAGTGCGTGGGCGTATGCAACAACCGCTACTACAAGCAGAACGACATGTACTACGCCATGCTCACCGTCTACTCCAACGACGTGAAAAGCGACAACCTTGAGTTCCGCATCTGGGACGCAAGCACCGGAGCCACCTACATCGCGGAGCCTGAGCAGACCATCACGTTCGTCAACAACTCCGTCACGGGCAGCCCGGCACAGCCGGTGGTGTTCAACGCCAAGGACTACAAGGTGCAGAACATTGCCCTCAACGAGGGATGGACATGGATTTCCGTGAATGTGGCGTCGCCGAAGCTTGGAAATCTCAACTCTCTTCTCGCCGACAACAAATGGACAGCCGACGACCAGGTGAAGAACGAGCTCTCGGGCTTTGCTTCATGGACGAAGCAAGACGGATGGGTTGGCTCGCTCCCGGCGCTCGACAACGAGCACATGTTCCTCGTACACAGCTCCGTCGCACAGCGGCTGAGCGTAGCCGGAACCGCCGTCGACACGCGCTCCACGAAACTCACCATCAACGGCTGCAAAGCCGACGGCACGGCACGCTGGAACTACATATCCTATCTGCCGCAGACCAATCTCACCCTGAAGGAGGCTCTCGCGGGCTACGACGCCAAGGAGGGCGACATTATCAAGTCGCAGACTGAGATGGCTATGTACACCGCCAACCTCGGATGGATCGGAAGTCTGTCGTACATGGAGTCGGGCAAGGGCTACATGATGCAGCGCCAGGCTGCTGACGAGGCTCTGTTGCAATATCCTTCCGTGTCGTCCGTGGGACGAAAGGCCAAGGCTGCCATGCTTCTCAATGACAATGCCGACGACGCTTACTTCCCGTATGCCACCAACATGACCGCCGTCGTGGCGGCTGAGGGCATAGAGCTTCAAGAGGGCGACCGCCTCGTGAGCTACGTGGGCGGAGAGCGCAGAGGACACGCTGAGGCTGTCGTACTTCCCGACGGCAAGAGTCTGTTCCTGCTCACAGTCGGCGGCGAAAGCCAGGAGTCTGTCGACATGGCCATCGAGCGCGACGGCAAGACGATTGCCAAGACGCACAACGTGCTGAGCTATGCTCCAAACAACAACGTGGGAACGGTGAAGAGCCCGTTGGTTGTCGACTTCCTGAAAGCTGGCAACGGACTCCACGTCTACCCGTCGCCGTTTGAGACTCAGCTCACTGTAAGTGCCTCGGTGGATGCCGATGCCGACGTGGAGGTGACGGTCACCGACCTCAACGGCCACCGTGTCTGCTCTTGGAGCAACTGCAACAACAACGGCACAGTGGAGATTACATGGAACGTTGGCAACAACATTCCCAACGGAGTCTACTTCGTCAGCATGTCGGTTGACGGTGTTAGCCGCTCGGTGAAGGTTCTGAAGAAATAACATTATAACGAAAATCAACATGAGATACATAAAGTTTGCATTGCTTGCCGCTGCGGCATTGTTCGCGGCGGGATGCACAGAAGAGTCGGACAAGACCTATCCCGTCCACCCCACTCCACAGTGGAATGTGGCGGCAGAGGACTTCGTTGGCACACCGCCGACGTGGACAGCTGCCGAGGCATCACCCGTGGCGACACCGGAATGGAGCCCCCTATTCATTGGCGACGCCCAGGCTCCGCAGTGGAATGACCCCGACAAGGCGGTTTATCCTACGAGCATGACCGCCGTCGTGAGGCTCACACCCATCCTTGAGACGCTTGCCGACGACGGCGACATGATGGCTGCCTTCATCGGAGACGAGTGTCGCGGGGTGGCGCAGACCGTGAGAAGCAACGGCGCAAGACTGTTTTTCCTCCACGTGAAGGCGCCGTCGAGCGAGAACGGCAATGTGGAGCTGCGCTACTACAGTGCTGCCGCAAGGCGCATCTACACGTCGGTGGCTGCTGACGTGAAGTACGAAATCGACAAGATATACGGCACGGCTGACAACCCCGCCTATCCCGATTTCGAGCAGTCGGGACCTTTCCCCGTTGCGACAAAGGCATGGGTGAGGATAGACAGCAGTACATTGCCGTTCGAGCCGGGCGCCGGCGACGAGCTTCAGGCTTTTGTCGGCGACGAGTGTCGCGGCATAAAGCACGTGGCGAACGGCAGCGAGGGGCTCTACTGGTTTGACCTTCTCGGCAAAGCTGCCGGCGAGAGCGTCTACTTCAAGTACTACAGCGCGGAGCAGAAGCAGGTGTACGTCTCGGAGCAGACCACCGCTGTCGGGGTGCGCCATTCGGAGACGGGCTCCGCCGACGAGCCGCTCTTGCTGTCGTTCGTTCCGCAGGGCAGCATGACGGCGTTCGTCACTCTCGACGACGCTGTGGCTGGATACGCCGACAAGGAGGGCGACATGCTTGCCGCCTTCATCGACGACATCTGCACCGGAAAGGGCGAATATGTGGGAGAGAGCGGCGGAAAACCGGTCTACAAGCTGGTAATCAGCGGAGTAGGCGCAGCAGACAAGAGCGTCAGCCTGCGCTACTACAGCAGCCGCAACGCCTACGTCTTCTCGGCTCCCGCCTGCCTTGCGTTCGACGACGGAAAGGTGGTGGCGTCCATGAGCAAGCCTTTCGTCGTGCCGCTCGCGCTTGAGGGCAAGCATCCGCTGAGAATGAAGGCTTGCGTGGGCTTGCCGCACGATGTGGCGCGCTACGCCTCGGCAGACGACATGATGGCGGCTTTCGTGGGCGGAGAGTGTCGCGGCAAGGCGACGGCGGAGGCTGACGGCAACGGAGGCTTCGTCTTCAGAATGACCGTCAACGGTAGTCTTTCCGCCGGCGAGACGGTGGTGTTGAGATACTATTCCGTTCGCAACTCCTATCTCTATCAGTCGGCTGGAGGCTTTACGTTTGTTGGCGGAGGCAGCTATGGATCGGAGGCGGAGCCGGAGATTCCTACATTCGTGGTTGTAGAATAAGAAAAAAACATTACGATTATGCAGAAAAGAACAATGATAAGCATGTTGATAAGCTGCGCGGCGCTGCTTCCGGCTACTGCCCAGAAGGGCTGGTTTGTAGAGGCAGGCGGCGGCGTGCAGACTATCTTCTCCAAAGACGCCGGCAAGCTCGACTTCGGAAAACGGCTGACACCTTCTTATAATATAGGTGTGGGCAAGTGGCTCTCGCCGTCGTATGGCATTCGGCTTCAAGTGGGGGGCTATGCTCTCAACGGGATGTCTACGCCTGAGGGACTCTATCTCCGCGACCCCGTCTCTGACGGCAGGGTGTGGGGTATGCACGACCCCGTGACCAATCACGTTACGGTCAACGCCGACGGCTCCTATCGCCACTACCTGCGCTACGTCAATGCACACGCCGACTTCATGGTGAGCCTTGCCAACGTGCTGTGCAGCAAGCCGGGGCGTTTCGACGTTGTGCCTGCCGTTGGCATCGGCTACGCCCACGCCTTCCCCTATCGAGGCACGGCAGCCACCAACGCGCTGACAGCCAATTTCTCCCTAACAGCCAAGTACAGCGTCATGCGCTGTCTCGACATCAACCTTGAGATTGGCTCTGCCCTCATGCCCGACCATTTCGACGGGCGCGTCACGGGGCGCAAGTACGAGCCTACACTTGGCGCAAGCATCGGACTGACCTATCGTTTCAAGACGCGCAAGGCTGACTCCTCCGGCAAGACTTCAAGACGGAAGGACAAGGCTGTGGCTGACACGGTGTACATGGTGTAGAGAATTATAGAACGGCCTGTCTTCAAGGATCGCGTCGTGGAGAAGGAAGTAAAAGTAAAGGCTGAGCCATTCCGCATTGCCTCTATCAACTTCAATTACGCGTCAGCTAATCCGCAGAAGGGGCAGGACGTGAGCTTCGCCAACATCGTCGACTATCTGCGCAAGAACCCCGCGGCACGCGTGCGCCTCGACGGTTATGCCGACAAGGCGACGGGCAGGGCACAAACCAATCTTATGCTCTCCATACGACGCACCGACGCCGTGCGCAACACGCTCATCGAAAAATACGGCATCGACCCGTCACGCATCGAGGCGCAGGGTATAGGATGCAATGCCCAACCCTATGACGTCAACGAGCAAAACCGCGTCGTCATAGTCATGGCGTTGCCCGAATAGATTCTATGAAGCAATACGCATAACTGGGAGAGGGGGCACCCTCGCCACCGACTTGAAGGGGCTATTCCTTTATCGGGGGCGAGGGCGCCCCCTCTCCCAGTTATGCGCATTGCTTCTTATAAGTTGATAGTCAAAATTATCTGGCACATAGCAGGAGGAACGTCAAAATACCAAATTGCAACTTTATCCGTGGCGGAGAATACCAAATTGCAACTTTACCCGTGGCGGAGGTCTCCGGCCTCCGCAGCATCCATTATACGCAATTGATTATATATTAATAATTTTACCCGTGGCGGAGGTCTCCGGCCTCCGCAGCATCCATTATACGCAATTGATT
>ERZ808270.174-NODE-174-length-41131-cov-3.785520_pt1 | contig 41131 bp, 37 predicted proteins | sample MGYA00521082_ERZ808270 | MGnify/ENA primary metagenome ERZ808270 (study PRJEB31516, sample SAMN03275594) | gut metagenome | biome: mammalia-associated habitat; material: feces | host: Papio cynocephalus | place: Kenya | collected 2012-07-27 ... | reverse complement strand
CGAAAAAAAAGCAAGCCTTTTTGCAAAAAAAACACGCAGTTCATTTTTGCGGCAGCGCCGCATCTGCATTTTTTCCCGGTCTGCCGCATACACTGCACCAAAACCGCAGAGATCAGGAGGAAAATGCTATGCAAAAAAAGGAACTGCCTGCACCAACCGGGCATCACAATCTGATTCTGGAGGATCGTTCCAAGCTGACGCTGACCGGCGTCACCGATGTGGACTGCTTTGATGAGCGCATGATAAACCTGTTCACCGGGCTGGGGGAACTGACCATTAAGGGACGGAATCTCCACATCAATGACGTGAGCGTGGAGACCGGGGACATGACCATCACCGGAGACATCTGGCTGCTGCAATACGGCGAAAAGGACCGCCGTGGACCGCTGTCTCTTCTGGGAAAGCTGTTTCGCTGATGGAGCTGGAGACTTTTTTCACCGTCCCGGAGCAGACCCGGCTGCTGCTGTATGCAGTGCTGCTGGGGATCCCTCTGGGGATGGGATTCGATGTGCTGCGGACGCTGCGCCTGCTGCTGCCCCACGGAAAGCTTGCCACAGCTCTGGAGGATGTTTCGTTTCTGCTGGTCTGGGCGGCGGCACTGCTCTGTTTTTCCACGGTTCTGGCACGGGGCGAGTTCCGGGGCTACTACGGGATGGGCAGCGCCCTGGGCTTTCTGCTGTACCGCTGTACCCTGGGATGCGTCACCGTGCCGCTGCTGCGCCGGATCTTTTCGGGTCTGGGCAGGCTTTTCCGGCGGCTGTTCCTGCCGCTGTTCCACGGTGTTGTGCGGATTTGCGCCTTGTTGAACCGGAAATTTGGACATTTCGCCAAACTTTTTCGAAAAGCATCTTTTTTTTCGCATTTACCCTTGCAGAGAGATAGAAAAATGTTGTATAATGATAGTGGAATTTTGAAACGAAAGGCGGCGTTATCATGGCAAAGGAAAAACAAACGGAAAAAAAGAAGTCACGCTGGGTCTTTCGGATCATCAGCCGGACCGCAGTGATCCTGGCGATCATCGGATGTACGGTCAGTGTGGTATCTATCCAGTCCAGCATCGCGGAGAAAAAGACGGAGCTGGAACAGGTGCAGAAACAGATCGACAACCTCACCGCAGACAACGAGGATCTGGAACGGATTCTGGAGAGCGGCGACATTGACGGTTATATGGAGCGCCTGGCACGGGAAGAATACAACTACGCATATCCGGATGAATTCCGGTTTTATGATACATCCAGGAACTGATCAGAAGCAGGTTCTAATTTTCGGGCAGCAGTACGCAATGGGAACAGAAAGGGATAAGGAGTTATATGCAGGTCGAGATCGGAAAAATTTATGAGGGAACAGTCAAGAATATCACCAAGTACGGGGCTTTTGTGGAGATCCCGAACCCGGACGGCGATAAGATCATGGGAATGGTACATATCTCGGAAGTCTCCCGGAGCTATGTCAATGAGATCCGGGACTTTGTGACAGAGGGACAGCAGGTGCGTGTCAAAGCCATCGGCACAAATCCCCAGGGCAAGATCAGCCTTTCTATGAAACAGGCAGAAGAGGGCGCAGAACAGCACGGACAGCGCCGTGGCGGAAACCACGGAGAGCGCAGCGGCAGACCGTCCCGTGGAAACGGCGATGCACCCCACGGACAGCAGTCCCGTCCGCCACGCCGCAGCAAGCCCAATGTCTGGGAGCCGAAAAAGCGGCAGGAACCCTCAGAGATGACCTTCGAGGATATGCTCTCCCGGTTCAAGCAGAACAGCGAAGAGCGGATGTGCGATATCAAGCGCAACACCGAGCGCAAGAACCGTTCCAAGCGGAAATAAGGACCTGTATTCATAAGCGTATGCGGTGCGTACCGGTTTTCAGAGATTCGGGCAGTCCTTCGGGGCTGCCTTTTTTGCGTGACGGAGGGCGTTCGCAGAATCTGAAAAAACTGTACATATTGCCAGAAAAGATATCGGAAAAACTAGGGGAAATGCCAGTTTTCCGGGTGCCGGGGAGTTTTCTGGGGATAGATATTGACATTTCAGCGGTTTTCCGATATAATAAGGAAAGTGCAGCGAGTGCCGGAAAATCCGGTGCAGACTGCATTTCCTGAGCAATAGCAAACTGAATAATTTCACGGATTGATAGGGGAATGCGTATTGAAGCCGGTACCTTTTGAGCAACTACCGGATGAGGAGCTTGTGCTTCTGGCGAGGAACGACCGTGGGGCGATGGAGACGCTGGTGAAGCGCTATACCGATGCGGTTTGGCATCAGGTACGGCAGTTTCGGGGCGCTTCTGAACCGGACGATCTCGCACAGGAGGGCTTTTTGGGTCTGATTTCTGCGGTATGCCGGTATGATTCCATGCGTGGCGTACCTTTTTCTGCCTATGCGGGCAAATGCATTACAAACAGCATTGTATCTGCGTTGCGGCGTTGCCGCAATTTACCGTTACCTGTGGGGACATATGATGTGCCTCCGCTTTCTCAGATGCAGGACAAAGCCCTGCCGCCGGACTCTGTGGTGCAGAGCCGGGCGCAGGCGGCGGCGATGTTCTGCGCAATGGTGAACCGCTTATCCCGGCGGGAATATCAAGTTTGCATACTGATCTACGGCGGTGCCTCTTATGCACAGACTGCACAGCAGCTCGGCATCTCCGTCAAATCAGTGGATAATGCGCTGCAGCGTGCCAGAAGAAAGCTTCATGCAGAAGGCATCGTGCAGTGATTGCACCGGGATCCTCCGGAGGGCAGATTTTTGCCGCCGGAACATTTTTTCAATTGAACAGCCGGACGACCGCTCCGGCACGAGGACTCCTGAGCGGATTCCCTCGAGAAAGGTAAGGTTATACTATGTACGAAGATAAGACTTTGGTATGCAAGGACTGCGGAAATGAATTCGTTTTCACTGCCGGTGAGCAGGAATTCTATGCTGAGAGAGGTTTCACCAATGAGCCGAAGCGCTGCAAGGCTTGCCGTGATGCAAAGCGCGGCGGCGCACCGAGACAGGAACGTGAGATGTTCACTGCTGTCTGCGATTCCTGCGGCGGCGAGGCAAGAGTTCCGTTCCAGCCCCGTGAAGGCCGTCCGATCTACTGCAGCGCCTGCTATGCAAAGATGAAGGAAGAGGCATAACTCTTACCGGACTGTGATAGACCGGCGTTTTCGCCGGAAAGATTCTTTTTGTCTGCATAGCCGTTTCCGGAAAGGGAACGCTATTGACTGCAGAGATGCAGCGCTTTTGCTGCACGATGCACAGACAGGAGGTGTTAGGAATATGGCAACAATTACAAAGGACACCATTATCGGTGATATTCTGGACATTGCGCCGCAGACAGCACCGCTGTTTATGGCGATCGGAATGCACTGCCTGGGCTGCCCGGCTTCTCGTGGAGAGACAGTCGAAGAGGCCTGCATGGTGCATGGTATTGATACGGACGAACTGCTGGAAGAACTGAACAAGCAGATCGCTGCCGGCGATGCACAGTAAGAGCCTGTTTCGTGCTTTTCCGTGTCCGCTTTTTCGGACACCGGACAGACTCTAAAAAAGGATGGAATTGCTCCCCGTGTGAATCCTGCCGCCCTGGTGGTAGTTCCCGGCGGAGCAATTTTGTTTTTCAGCGAAAGGAACGATGCGATCATGTTGACGAAACGTCTTGCCGCCTGTGCCGCACTGGTGACGCCGGGCGGCGTTGTCTGCGATGTCGGCACAGACCACGCCTATCTCCCGGCAGAACTGCTGCGCCGGGGACAATGCACCCGTGCTGTTGCCACGGACATCCACGCCGGACCTCTGGAGGCGGCAAAGCGCACGCTGACGGAAGCCGGGGTGCTGGAACAGGCGGAGCTGTTCCTCTGTGACGGTCTGGCACAGGTGCAGCCGGAGGGCATCACCGATGTGGTGATCGCCGGCATGGGCGGTGAGACGATCATCCACATCCTGGAGGACTGCCCCTGGCGGCAGCAGGTGCATCTGATCTTACAGCCCATGACGAAAGTTCCCGATCTCCGGCGCTGGCTGGCAGAGCAGGGCTTTTCCTGGACGGAACAAGCGGTGCAGGAAGGGGAAAAGTTCTATGTGGTGCTGAGCGTTTTCCACAGCGGCACGCCCGGCAGCCTGTCTCTGCTGGAACAGGAAGTGGGCTGTCTGGACTGGCAGTCTCAGACCGCACGCCGCTATGCCGGCTGGAAACAGCAGCGTTTTCAGAAACTGGCACAGCAGCTGCGGCAGGCACAGCGCCCCGAGGCGGAGCAGTGGGAGACGCTGGCGGAAACCATACAGAAAAAATTGCAGGAAACGGACGGGAAAGGAGAAACATCATGCTGACGGTAAAAGAGGTCTATGAGACGATCAACGGGTTTGCGCCCTTTGCATCGCAGGAGTCCTGGGACAATTCCGGGCTGCTGGTGGGGAGTATGACCCAGCCGGCAGACCGCATTCTCACTACGCTGGATATTTCGGAAGAAGTGATCGCACAGGCGGTGCAGCAGCAGGTGCAGCTTATTGTGGCGCACCATCCGGTGATCTTCTCGCCGCTGAAAGCGCTGCCGCAGAACAGCCCGGTCTATCAGCTGGCTGCCCACGGCATCGCCGCCATCTGTGTGCATACGCCGCTGGATATGTCTCCTGTGGGACTGAATGCCTATGCCCACGGACTGCTGGCAGAACCGCTGGCGCTGGAAAACGCACAGAGCGTCCTGGAACCGTCCTGGACGGACGGCAGAGGATTCGGCTGGATCGACACCAGCACCCGGACATGGACGCCGCAGGCACTGGCACAGGTGCTGGAAGAGACGTTCGGCACGGTGCGGTATTCCGCCAAAGAAACGCCCATCCGGAAGATCGCCTATTGTTCCGGTTCGGCGGCATCGATGCTGGAACTGGCGGCGGCAAAGGGCTGCGATGCGCTGATCACCGGAGACATCAAGCACGACCGGTGGTATGCGGCAGCGTTCGAAAACATCGCCCTGTTTGACTGCGGTCACTACGGCACAGAGCGCTTTGCGGCAGAGATTTTGGCGCAGCAGCTCCGGGACGCATTCCCGGCGGCACAGGTGACTGCCAATGCCGGAGACGACCCGGCAAAGATTTTCATAGGAGATGAAAAAGCATGAGTGTTTGGAAATGCCCGGTGTGCGGTTCGTTCATGCAGCATCGGGGAAGAGCCTGGAGCTGTTCCCAGGGGCATAGTTTCGATATGGCGAAAAGCGGCTATGTGAACCTGCTGCCGGCGAACCGCAAGCACGCCAAGAATCCGGGAGACAATGCGGTCATGATGCGTGCCAGAAAGCGTTTTCTGGATGCCGGTCACTATGCGCCGCTGCTCCAGGCGCTGGAACAGGCGGCAGTGCGCTATGGCAGAGCCGGCGGCGTTCTGCTGGATGCCGGATGCGGCGAGGGATATTATACCGAGGGTGTTTCCGGGGCGCTCGCCAAGGCAGGGCTGCCCATGGAGACCTATGGGGTGGATATTTCCAAGAGTGCGGCAGATGCGGCGGCAAAGCGCTGCCCGGATGCCCATTTTGCCGTGGGCAGCGTGTACCATCTGCCGGTGGCGGACAAGTGCTGTGATATGCTCATGACCATCTTTGCGCCCTACTGCGGTGAGGAGTACCATCGGGTGCTGCACAAAGGCGGCACTATGATGATGGTGATTCCAGGGCAGCAGCATTTGTGGGGACTGAAAGAGGCAATCTATGATGTGCCGTATCCCAACGCTGTCCGGGACTATGCGCTGGATGGATTCGAACTGATCCAGGCGGAGTATGTGGACAGCTGGCTCAAGCTGGACAACCCGGCGGATATCCAGAACCTGTTCCAGATGACACCGTATTATTACAAGACCGGACGGGAAGAACACGCCCGGCTGGAACAGCTGGAAAGCCTGTCCACGCAGATCTCCTTTGAAATTTTGCAGTATCGGGCAGTGGCAGAAACCGGCGAAAAGTGAGCGCTCCGGGAGGAATTTCATGAAGAATATACCAGAACGGGTGGAAAAAGAAATTATTCAGCTGGCGAAACAGTATGACATTCAGAAAGTGATTCTGTTCGGCTCCCGTGCCAGAGGCGACAACTGGGAGCGGAGCGACATTGACCTGGCAGTTTCCGGCGGTGACATTCCCCGGTTTGCCCTGGATCTGGACGAAGAGGTCTGGACGCTGCTGCTGTTTGACGTGGTGAATCTGGATGAACCGGTGCAGCCGGCACTGCTGGAAGAAATCGCACGGGACGGAGTTTTGATTTATGAAAAAGTATGAGAATTTTTGCAGCATCGGGCAGTGGCAGCGGAGTAACTGGATGTAATAGAGTGCGAGTATGTTTTTTCGCACGGGGCGATGTGTGCATCGCCCCCTACTTTCTCATAGATTTTCACCAACAAAAATCCCCCGGCGGGGCGAACAGGCGGCTGCTGCCGCCGTAACACTGCCCTTTTTACAATTGAAATTGGGGCGTAAGGTCAGCGGCGACCCGCCGCAGGAAAGGATGAAACCAACATGGCATTAGACGGTGCATATTTACACGCAGTGCGGCAGGAACTTCTGCCGCTGATCGACGCACGCATTGAAAAAATTCACCAGCCCACACGGGAAGAACTGATCGTCGCCTTTCGCAGCCGTACCGGCGGTGCAAAGGTGCTGTTCTCCTGTGCGGCAGACCGGGCGAGAGTTCACCTCACCCAGGTCGCTGTCGAAAATCCGAAAGCGCCGCCCATGTTCTGTATGCTCCTGCGGAAACGGCTGGGAAACGGCAAGCTCCTGGATATCCGGCAGGACGGGCTGGAACGTGTGCTGTATTTCGACTTCTCCTGTGTCAACGAGCTGGGGGATATTGTGCAGCTGACCCTTGCCATGGAGATCATGGGGCGCTATTCCAACCTCATTCTCATCGACGAGACCGGAAAGGTCATCGACAGCATGAAGCGAGTGGACGCCACCATGTCCAGCAAGCGTCTGGTGCTGCCGGGGCTGGCATATGAAATGCCGCCGAGAGACGAACGGCTCAACTTTTTGCAGGCGTCCCCGGAACAGATGTTGGCGGTGCTTTCCACGAAAACGGGAGAACTTTCCAAGGCGCTGCTGCAAACTTTCGAGGGCGTTTCGCCGGTTCTGGTGCGGGAGTGGGCATACTATACCGGAAAGGGACAGCCCTGCCGGGCGGAATCCCTTACAGACGACCAGAAAGACCGGCTCTGCTATACCATCGGGCGCACCCGGGAGATGCTGGAACAGGGCGACACGGTCTATACCATCGTCAGCACCCGTGAGGGTCAGCCCAAGGACTTTTCGTTCCTGCCGCTGCATCAGTACGGCACGCTGATGGTGACGAAGGTCATGCCCTCTGCCTGTGCGCTGCTGGACGAATTCTACGCCAGCCGGGATCACATGGCACGGCTGAAACAGCGTGCGAACGATCTGTTCCACCTGCTGGTCCACGCCACCGAACGTATCCAGCGGCGTATCGTCTCCCAATCGGAGGAACTGGACGCCTGTGACGCAAAGGACGATGACCGCCGGAAAGCCGATTTGATCTCGGCGAACCTGTATCGTCTCCGCAAGGGCGACACAGAGGCTGTCCTGGAGGACTTCTACGAGCCGGACTGCCCCACGGTACACATTGCCCTGGATGTGCGTCTCACGCCGCCGCAGAACGCCCAGAAGTACTACCAGGCGTATAAGAAAGCCTGCACCGCCGAAAAGATTCTGACGGAACAGATCGCCAAGGGCAGGGAAGAGCTGGCGTATCTGGACAGCGTGCTGGATGCGCTGAGCCGTGCCGAGTCGGAAAACGACCTGGAACAGCTCCGGGCAGAACTGGCGGAACAGGGCTATCTCCGACTGCTGCGGCGCAAGGGCAAGCCGCCGAAGTGCCTGCCGCCCATGGAATTTACCGCATCCGACGGAACACACATCCTGGTGGGACGAAATAACCGCCAGAATGACCAGCTGACGCTGAAAACGGCAAACAAAAACGACATCTGGCTGCACACCCAGAATATCCCCGGCTCTCATGTGATCCTGGAAACCGGCGGCAAAGAGCCGTCCCAGAAGGTGCTGGAAGAGGCGGCACAGCTGGCGGCATACCACAGCAAGGCACGGGATTCGGCACAGGTGCCGGTGGACTACTGCGCTGTGCGGTATGTGAAAAAGCCTGCCGGGGCAAAGCCGGGCATGGTGATCTTTTCCAATCAGCACACGCTGTATGTAAAGCCGGAACAGCGATAGTGGAATATCTGAACAGAACCCGGTCGGAAAAATCGTGGAGGAAGAACCTGTAAAAACAAGCCTTTTGCGAAAAAGTACCGGAATTCAGATTACACATATGGTAATTCTGTCGAATCATCTGCAATGTGCTGTATGATTATTTCAGGAAAAGGAAAATTAAAATTTTTCGGTCACAGCATCGTCTGTCAAAAAGGAGGTATCCCATGGCACTCACTCGTTTGACGGAGTCCTTTTATCACCGTGACTGTCTGGAGGTTGCGCCCGATTTGGTGGGCAAGCTGATTTTGCGAAAGCTCCCGGACGGCACACTGCTCCGGGAACGCATCGCGGAGACAGAGGCGTACCGTGGACAGGAAGACCTGGCGTGCCATGCCTCCAAGGGCAGAACGCCCCGGACGGAACTGCTCTACCGGGAAAGCGGCGTGATCTATGTCTATCTCTGCTATGGGATGCACTGGCTCATGAACGTCATCACCGGCGAGCCGGAACAGCCCCAGGGCGTGCTGATCCGTGCCGGCGCAGTCCACAACGGTCCGGCAAAGCTGACCAAGTACTTGCAGGTGGACAAGCACTTCAATGGCGGCAGTTTTGTCACCTGTCCGGAACTGTGGATCGCCGATGACGGCTGCCGTCCGAAACTGCGCACCGATGTGCGTGTGGGCATCGACTACGCCGGGGAGTACTGGAAAAATATGCCCTGGCGGTGGATCGCTGAGGAAATATAAAAAGAAAACCTTCTCTTGTGGAGAAGGTTTCTGTTTTTGCGAAAGCGAATTATGACAGATAAACTCGGGTCGATGTGTGCATCGCCCCCTACATTTGTTTTTCTGGAAAAGGTGAATGACCTACAAAAAAGCGGCAGCGCCGGAAACCCGGTACTGCCGCCTTGTTTTATGCAATTATAATGCTTACGGGGAAATTAGTCCTCGTAATCTGCATCGTCCTCATCTTCCAGCAGCGCACGCATGGAGATGGAGATACGCTTGTTGTCGATGTCGATGTCAATGATCTTAACCTTGACTACATCGCCGACAGAAACGATATCCTTTACATTTTCAACACGCTTGTCAGCCAGCTGAGAAATGTGGATCAGACCGTCTACGCCGTCAATGATCTGTGCAAATGCACCGAACGGAGTGATGGAAACGATAGTTGCATCGATCACATCGCCAACCTTGTAATTTGCCTTGAACTTCTCCCACGGATTGTCTTCCTGCTTCTTGTAGCCCAGGGAAATGCGGTTGTTTTCCTTGTCCAGATCCTTGATGTAAACTTCGATGAAGTCGCCAACCTTGACAACTTCGCTCGGGTGCTTGATGCGCTTCCAGGACAGCTCGGAGATGTGAACCATACCGTCGATGCCGCCCAGGTCTACGAATGCGCCGTAGCTGGTCAGAGACTTTACTTCGCCCTTATAGGTCTTGCCGATCTCAGCAGTTTCCCAGAATGCTTCCTTGGCAGCATCCTTTTCAGCCTTCAGAACAGCCTTGATAGAGCCGACAGCTCTTCTTCTGTGTTCGTTGACTTCCAGAATGGTGAAACGCTGTGTGGTCTTTACCAGAGAATCCATCTCTGCGCCTCTCGGCAGACCGCTCTGAGATGCCGGGATAAATACGCGAACGCCTGCATAGGTGATGATTACGCCGCCCTTGACAGCTGCGTTTACAGTGCCTTCCAGAACTGCGCCTTCATCCTTGGCCTTGATGATCTCCTCAAAGCCCTTCATCTCGTCAACCTTCTTCTTGGACAGGGTAACGATACCTTCCTGGTCGTTGATCTTGGTAACGATCAGATCCAGAACATCGCCGACAGCAACTACGTCAGACGGCTTCTTGGAAGCGTCATCAGTCAGCTCGCTGCGGGGTACATAACCGGTGTGCTTTGTGCCTACGTCTACGATCGCTTCAGAATCGTTTACAGAGCAAACAGTACCCTTAACCTTCTCTCCCGTATGTATTTTTTTGAAGGACTGATCCAGAGCTTCTGCGAAGTTGATATCCTCCTCCACGGCGTTGTTATCCATGATTTCAGTCATAGTTTGTTGAACCTCCTTAATGATATGTGCCGGTGTGGACGCGCCGGCGGTAATGCCGATCTTCTCAGCATTATCCAGGTCTAAAGTGTAAAGCTCATCCGAATTTTCAATATGATAAGACCTACAGTTTCTGTTGCAGACATGATACAGTTTCACGGTGTTGGAACTGTGTCTGCCGCCCACAATAATCATTAAATCTGACTTGCGAGAGAGTTTGTCTGCGTCGGACTGCCGCACCTGTGTGGCGTGACAGATTGTATCGTAAACCATAATGTTCGGGTTGTCCTTGGGAAGAGCTTTCAAACACTTTTCCCATACTAATATATTATACGTTGTTTGCGCAACAATTGCAAGTCTTTTGCGAGAATCCACTAAATTTTTTTGAAAAAAATCGTTTAAGGCTTTTTCACTTTCAAAAACAAAGCAATTCCCTTTACAATGCCCGACAATTGCGGCAACTTCCGGATGATTGGCATCTCCGGCGATGAGGATGAAATCTCCTGCTTTGGTATGTTTTTCCACAATCCGGTGGATCTTTGCCACAAACGGACAGGTGGCATCCACATAGGGATTTCCAGCTTGTTCCAGTTCTTCATACACCTTTGCGCTGACGCCGTGAGAGCGTATCACCACGCATTCATCCGGGTGCAGGTCGGCGATGGAATCCACGATCCGTGCGCCACGCCGGGTGAGGTCGTCTACCACGTCCTGGTTGTGGATGATGGGACCCAGGGTGGCGATGTTGTGATGCTCTTCCAGTGCCTGGTAGCAGAGCTTGACGGCACGGTCTACGCCAAAGCAGAAGCCGGCGGACTCGGCAACGGTAATTTCAGCCATGATCAGTTATTCCTCCGTTGTCCCGGCAGACTGTTCTGCCTGTTTTTTCTGTTCCAGTGCGGCACGCTTCTGATCCTTTGCAATCTCGAAGGTAGTACGGTGTTTCGGCACATCGTGCAGGATCGGGAACGGCGGATTTTCTTCCACCATGGACTTGATGCTGTCCATGATGTCCTTGCGCATGGCGTGCATCTCGTGGGGCGTGGACTGGGCGTTCAGCCCGTAGTCTGCGGCATAGATGGGCTTTCCCACCCGGACGCAGATGCGGCTGCGGAAGTGCAGGTTGTTGGAGTCGAAGATCAGCCCGATGGGGACTACCGGCTTGCCGCTGCGTGCTGCCAGCACACAGACACCGCTTTTTCCTCTGCCAACTTTGCCGTCCGTGTGGCGTGTGCCTTCCGGGAAAATGGTGAGGTGGCGGCGCTTTTCCAGTCGCTTTGTCGCCTCGGTCAGCATATCATAGGACGGATCCTTGCTGTTCGCCGTGGGGAATGCGCCCATGAATCGGATGAAGTTTCCGAAAACGGGATTCCGGAAGAGCGGTTCCTTGGCGATAAAGTTGAACGGATGGGGCGCAGCCATCGCCACCAGCACCGGGTCCAGATAGCTCCGGTGGTTGGAGGCGAAGATCACGGCTGTTCCCTTGGGGATATTTTCCCGACCCTCAAAGGAGATGCGGTAGTAGAAGAAAAATGCGATCCGCACCAGATAATAGGCGATGCGGTAAAAGAAAAAGACAATGGGATACGGCAAAAAATGACCTCCTTCTTCACTCCACATCCAGGCGCTGTTCGATCAGATCCATGATCTCCTCACAGACCTCGTGAAAGCCCATGGTAGTGCTGTCGATGAGGACAGCATCTTCTGCCTGTCGGAGCGGCGAAACCGCACGGTGCATATCGTTGTAGTCACGCTGCTTGATGTCCTCCAGGATCTGGTCATAGGTGGGCTTGTCCGGCTTGTCCTCCATCTCCAGATAGCGGCGGCTGGCACGCTCTTCTGCGGATGCGGTCAGATAGATCTTCAGATCTGCGTCCGGCAGTACCACCGTGCCGATGTCCCGTCCGTCCATGATGACGTTGAATTCCCGTGCGATGTCCTTCTGGGTCTCCAGCAGGAACTCCCGGACTTCCGGCAGGGCAGAGACTTCCGATGCCTTCATGGAGATCTCCGGGGTGCGTATCTTTTCGGTCACGTTCTCATCATTGAGGAAGATGCACTGTGTGCCGCCGAAATACTTCAGTTCCAGGTGACAGTGTTCGTCCAGATTGTCCAGAAAGTCCTTTCTGGTCTGATATTCTGTGGAAAACAGGGCGATGGCACGATACAGTGCGCCGGTGTCCACATAGACAAAGCCCAGCTGGGATGCCACTTCTCTGGCGATGCTGCTCTTTCCCGCTCCCGCAGGACCGTCAATGGCGATGTTGATCGTTTTCATAAGTACTTACAAACTCCTTTATGTATACAAAATCTTCAGATATTTGAACTAAAAATTATCTGCCATGGCAATGCCGGCGCTGTACGCCGTGGAAAAGGCGATCTGCAGATTAAAGCCGCCGGTATAGCCGTCCAGATCCAGGATCTCTCCGGCGAAATACAGTCCCTCACAGCGCTTGGATGCCATGGTTCTGGCATTGACCTCCTTGACGGAGACACCGCCGCGGGTGATGATCGCCTCTTCGATGGGACGAAACGCCCGGACGTGGAGCGAGACCGCCTTGATGCAGCCGCCCAGGGTGAGCCGCTGCGCCTTGGTGAGCGTGTTGGCTTTGGTGTCCGGTGCAATGCCGCACAGCCGCAGCACGGGCAGGATCAGCTTTGCCGGCAGCAGGGCGTGGAGAATGTTCCCCAGATCCCGGTTGGGACTCTCTGCCAGGTCACGCTGAATGCGCTTGTCCAGCTGTTCCGGCGTCAGACCGGGTTTCAGGTCGATCTCCAGCCGGTAGTCCTCCGGGCTGCCCTTTCGCATGAGAGCGCTTGCGCTGAGTACCAGAGGACCGGATACGCCGAAGTGGGTGAACAGCATTTCGCCCAGCTCTTCAAAGACGCATTTTTCGCCCCGGTACAGCCGCAGGGTCACGTTCCGCAGGGAAAGCCCCATGGCGTCCTGGCACCAGTTCTCTTTGGTGACCAACGGGATCAGCGAGGGCATAGGCGGCACGATGGTGTGACCTGCTTCTTCTGCCAGCCGATAGCCGGTGCCGTCTGAGCCGGTCTTGGGGTAGGAAAGTCCGCCGGTGGCGAGGAGCGTCGTCCCAGCCCGGAACTCTCTGCCGTCTGCGGTGCGGACACCCAGGCATCTGCCCTGTTCCAGGATCAGATGCGCCGCATCGCCGTGTACCACCGGGATACCTGCCCGCTGGACTGCCTTCTGCAGCGCCTGGACAATATCCTCCGCCCGGTCGCTCACCGGAAATACCCGGTTTCCACGCTCGGTTTTCAGCGGCACGCCCAGGCCCTCGAAATAAGCCATCACATCCTGCGGCGTACACCGGGAGAGCGCACTGTACAGGAACTTTCCGTTTGCCGGAATATTTGCCAGCAGGGTGTCCCGGTCACAGTTGTTGGTGAGATTGCATCGTCCCTTTCCGGTGATGCGCAGCTTGCGTCCCAGCTGTTTGTTGTGTTCCAGGATCATGCAGCGTCTGCCGTTTGCGGCGGCGGTCAGTGCCGCAAAGACACCTGCCGGACCGCCGCCGATACATAAATGGTCTGTTTCCATATTACCTCACTTTGCTTTGAATGATCATGAAAAATAATTTCGGTTATGGATAGTATAGCACATTGTCTGAGAAAATGCAAGACGGAAACGGAAATTCGTGTGAGAATGCGTCAAAGTTGTTTTTGGAAAGGAAAAATCCCCCTGTCAGCTTACGCTGACATCCCCCTTTTCAAGGGGGGACATGGTGAGAAATAATTTTCCTCTCTTGAAAAGGAGGTCGCTCAGTACTATTCTTCGCCAACGCTCACTTTCCCGTCATCCGCCGTGTCCGTGCCAGGAGTTTTTCCCGGCGAGCCTGGGTGGCGTCGGTGTCTGTGGTATAGGTGCCGTCTGCTGCCTGCCGCAGCACATCGCCTTCCCGGACATCTGCCGGGAGCAGTTCCCGCGGCACATTGACCATGCCGTCATCTGTTTCCAGCACAGCCTGCGTCTCTTCCAGACGATCTAAGATTATCATAAGTCTACCCCTCACTTTTTCTTTTCGGTAGAAACGGTCAGCGATGCGCCGTCAGACTGTATGGTGACAGTGCCGCTTTCGTCGGTGCGCCAGATCTGGTCGCCGCAGTACTTCTGCAAACGTTCCACTGCCTCGCTGTGGGGATGCCCGTAGGAATTCCCTGCGCCGCAGGAGATCACCGCATAGCTGGGCTGGAGCTGTGCCAGAAAATCGGCGGTGGAGGATTCCCGGCTGCCGTGGTGTCCCACTTTCAGCACATCTGTCTGGATGCCGTCCAGCGCACCGGAGCTCAGCAGATCTTTTTCCTCCGGTTTCGATGCGTCGCCGGTGAAGAAAAAGCTGGTGTCGCCGCAGGTGAGATAGGCGCAGATGGAATAGTCGTTGAGAGAGCTGTAGTCATTGCCCGGCGAGGGGATGATCTCCAGGGATGCGCTGCCCAGGTCAATGGTGATATCCGTCGCCTGGGTCAGGATCAGTCCGTTTTCGTCCACGCCGTCCAGGAACTTTTCATAAGTACGTGTGGTGGGGATCATATCATCCGGCAGCTGGGGGATCATCACATTGCTGATGGTCAGATCGCTGTTCTGCGCTGCATAGGACAAAATATCGGGAAAGCCGCCGATGTGGTCGGCGTGTGGATGGGTGCCGATGATCCAGTCCAGCTTGGTGATGCCGTATTGCTGCAGGTCGGCGAGAATGTCGTCTGCGGCGCTCTGTTCGCCGGCGTCGATGAGAACGGCGGCGGTGTCGGTGACGATGAGTTCGCTGTCGCCCTGTCCCACATCCAGGAAATGGACAGTACAGCTGCCTGTGCCGGAGCCGCCGTTGTTCTCTGCCTCTGCGCCGTCCTCACCGCCGAACGCCTGCTGAATGGTGTCGGTGAGATAGCTTTCGGCATCGTCCAGACTGCATCCGCTCAGCAGCGGAAGTGCTGCGGCGATCAGTGCCGCCGTGATTTTTTGGAAGATGGTTTGCGGTTTCGTGGGGATGCGCCTCCTTTGGGGTGTCGCTGTCCGTTTCCGGACGGTTTTGGAGAATTGCCGGCGTGCTGTTCCGGTGCGACCAGACAGCCCGGCTTTGTGCCGATCAGATCCTGCCGTCCTGCCTGTTTCAGTGCAGACAGCACCAGCTGGCGGTTCTGGGGCAGATAATATTGAAGCAGCGCACGCTGCATGGCTTTTTCTTTGGGTGTTTTCGGGACATAGACCGGCTCCATGGTGTAGGGGTCCAGCTCCGTGTAGTACATACAAGTGGAGATGGTTCCCGGTGTGGGGTAGAAGTCCTGCACCTGTTCCGGGTGGATGCCGTTGTCCCGGAGAAACAGGGACAGCTTTACCGCCTCCTGTAAGGTGCTGCCGGGGTGGGAGGACATGAGATAGGGGACGAGATACTGCTTTTTGCCGATGCTTTTGGTGATCTCGTAGAACCGTTTCTGAAATGCCTCATAGCACTCGATGTGGGGCTTTCCCATTTTGTCCAGCACCACATTGCTGACGTGTTCCGGTGCGACCTTTAGCTGACCGCTCACGTGTTCCGCCACCAGTTCCTTGAAGAAGGTGTCGTCCTTGTCCGCCATCACATAGTCGAACCGGATGCCGGAGCGGATAAAGACACGCTTGACCCGGGGCAGCTTTCGCAGCTTGCGGAGAATGCCCAGGTATTCGCTGTGATCTACCTGCAGTGCCTTGCAGGGTTCGGGAGCGAGGCACTTTTTCCCCGGACACATCCCGGCTTTTGCCTGCTTTTTGCAGGACGGCAGCCGGAAGTTTGCGGTGGGACCGCCCACGTCGTGGATATAGCCCTTGAAGTTGGGCATTTCGGTGATCTTTTTTGCCTCTTCCAGGATGGATTCCTCGCTGCGGCAGGTGATGCGCCGTCCCTGATGCAGGGCGATGGAGCAGAAGTTGCAGTAGCCGAAACAGCCCCGGTTGTGGGCGATGGAGAACTGTACCTCTTCGATGCCCGGCACACCGCCGCGGCTGTCGTACATGGGGTGCGGTCTGCGCTGATAGGGCAGCCGGTAGACTGCGTCCAGCTCGTCTTGCGTCAGACTCAGTGCCGGCGGATTCTGCACCAGCATCTGACTGCCGTGGCGCTGGAGGACTGTCTTTCCGGTGATCTCGTCCTGCTGGTCATACTGCTGCCGGGTCGCCTTGGCATATGCCTTTTTGTCCCGGCAGACCTGGGCATAATCCGGACACTGGACACCGCCCCACGGGGTGTTTTCCGGCTCGGTGAGATAGCACGTGCCGCGGATGCCGGTGATCTCCCGGATGGGAACGCCGTCTGCCAGCTGCTGTGCCAGCTCCGTGATCTGATGCTCGCCCATGCCGTACATGAGCAGGTCTGCGCCGCTGTCCACCAGGATGGACGGGCGGACGGTGTCGTCCCAGTAGTCATAATGGGCGAACCGCCGCAGGGATGCCTCCAGACCGCCGATGGCAATGGCGGCATCGGGATAAGCCTCCCGGATCTTCCGGCAGTAGGTGATAACGGCACGGTCGGGACGCAGTCCGGCTTTTCCGCCGGGAGAGTACATATCGCTGCTGCGCTTTCGCTTGGCAGAGGTGTAGTGGGCGACCATGGAGTCGATGTTGCCGCCGGTCACCAGAAACGCCAGTCTCGGCTTGCCGAAACGCTGAAAGTCCCGGACGGTGTGCCAGTCGGGCTGGGAGAGGACAGCGACGCTGTAGCCCTGGGATTCCAGCAGCCGGGTGATAATGGCTGCCCCGAAACTGGGGTGGTCTACATAGGCATCGCCGGTAATGTATACGAAATCCGGTTGAGACACGCCGGTTTCCAGAAGTTCCTGCATGGTGACAGGGAGAAAGTGGGTCATGTATTTGCTCCTTGTATGGGATTGTATGGGATTGCGGCAGAACGGGATTTTGTGTCAATGACAGAATACGCTGCCATAGTACCCCGTTTCCGACAACTGCGGGCGAACAATGTTCGCCCCTACAGACTGCCGCAGAGAGTCTTTCAGAAAACAGACGCGGCTAGGAATCTGTTTCATGTGCGGCAATCCATCGAATGGGATTATTGTAAAAGTAATCGACAGCCTGTTGATATGCTTTGTCATTTCGCAGGATGTGGTCATAGGAGGATTTTTGCCAGATGGAAAAACCAACTTGTTTGGTAACAGCGCCTTTGAACTGTTTGACCACTCTGGAAACCGTAGGGGCGAACATTGTTCGCCCGTCATCGTCCGGATGAATCCACAGAATACAGTGAATATGATCCGGCATGATGCAGTAATCGGTTACAGTGACATTGCTGTAAATTTCTGAAATGTTTTGCAGCGCCCGGCGCACGCAGTATCCGGTTTCCGACAACTGCGGGCGAACAATGTTCGCCCCTACAGACTGCCACAGGGATATCTCCGGGCAGCGGATGCAGATGGTCAGAAAATAAAGTGCGCAGGTGGAATAATCAAAGTTTTCCAGGCGAATCCGTCTGCGTTTTGGAAGTTCTTCTTTCATCATCTTCTTATTGCAGCCGCCGCATTTTCCGTTCTGCCAGCTGTTCTTTCGTCATAAGCACCTTCCGGGGCTTTGCGCCCTCGTAGGGACCGATCACGCCCATCTGTTCCAGCTCATCCATCATCCGGGCGGCACGGGCATAGCCCAGCTTCAGCCGCCGCTGGAGTGACGAGGTGGACGCCTGTCCAGCTTCGACAACCACTTCGATGGCACGTTCCAGCACATCCTCATCGCTGCCCGGTTCCGGCTCGTTGACGGCAGCCGCTTTTTCTGCGGCACGCAGTTCCTTTGCCTCTGCCTTGGTGACGGGAATGCTCTGTTCCACCTGTTCTATGATCTCGTCGCTGTATTCGCTCTGGGTCTGGGACTTGATGAAGTCCACCACCTTTTCGATCTCCTTGGTGGAGGTGAAACAGCCCTGAACACGGACCGGTTTGATCTTTCCGTTGGGTAAGTACAGCATATCGCCGTGACCCAGCAGTTTTTCTGCGCCGCCGGTGTCCAGGATAGTACGGGAGTCCACCTGGGACATGACCGACAGAGCGATACGGCTGGGGATATTCGCTTTGATAAGTCCGGTGATGATATCCGTGGTCGGACGCTGGGTGGCGATGATGAGGTGCATTCCTGCGGCACGGGCTTTCTGCGCCAGACGGCAGATGGAGTCCTCCACTTCCTTGGAAGTGGTCATCATCAGGTCGGCAAGCTCGTCGATGATCACCACGATCTGCGGCATTGGCTCCAGACCGCTGCCGGGCTGTGCCGCCGCCGCATTGTAGTCGCCCAGGTCACGGACGCTGTTTTCTGCGAACAGGTTATACCGCCGCTGCATCTCCTGCACCGCCCAGTTCAGCGCACCGGCAGCCTTTTTCGGGTCGGTGACCACCGGGATGAGCAGATGGGGAATGCCCTCATAGACCGTAAACTCGACGATCTTCGGGTCGATCAGGATCAGCTTGACCTCTTCCGGTGTGGCGTGGTACAGGATGCTCATGATAATGGAGTTGGTGCAGACCGACTTACCGGAACCAGTGGCACCGGCGATGATCATATGGGGCAGCCGGGCAATGTCGCCTACGACGGCGTTTCCGGCGATGTCCCGTCCCACCGCAAACGCCAGCTTGCTCTTGGAGCTGCGGAAACTGTCGCTCTCCAGGATCTCCCGGAGAGAAACGGTGTCCTTGTGGCTGTTGGGGACTTCGATGCCGATGGCAGGCTTTCCGGGGATGGGCGCCTCGATGCGGACACCCTGTGCCGCCAGAGAAAGGGCGATGTCGTCCGCCAGTCCGGTGATCTTGGAAACCTTGATGCCGGCGGCAGGCTGTATCTCATATCGTGTGACGGACGGTCCCCGGAAAATCCCGGTGATGCGGACGGTCACGCCGAAGCTTTTCAGCGTCTCTACCAGAATGCCGGCTTTTTCTTTCATTTCCTGGTCTACCGCAGGGTCTCCGGCACGGCTGACGCCGTTCTGCAAAAAGTCGATGCTGGGGATCTGGTAGGGACGTGCCGGCGGCTGGGAGACCGGTTCGGATGCCGGTGCAGCCGGTGCCGCTGTTTCTGCCGGGGCAGTTTCCGCATCCGGGGTGAACAGTTCCGGCGGATCCTGCATCAGCTCTTCCGGGGAGACGATCGCTGCATTGTCCGGCTCGTCCTCCGGGATGGGGATGTCGATGTCCATATCATATGCCGGGGTATAGGGCGCATTGTCCTGGGGCTGGCTGTAGCTGTCCCGTATCATAGCGTCCAGATCCGGAGAAAGCGGCGCGTTGTCCTCGACAAAATCGGGGATGGCAGATTCCAGGCTGTCATCTGCCGCCGGTTCGGGAACCGGCTCGGCAGGACGGCTGCCCTTGCGGTGGACCTTTGCCCGTTTCGGTCCGGTCTGCTCCGGGAGCAGGAATTCCGGCTCTTCTGCCTGGACCAGTTCCGGTTCGCCGGGGATGTCCGTGTCGGGGATATCGTCCGCCCAGTCCGGCTCTTTGTTCCAGAGTTCCCGGAGCTTGCGGAACGGCCAGCAGATATAGTACCACAGCTGCTGCATACTCATATCCAGCATCCACATGATTGCGACGAAGAGCAGCAGAGCAATGATGATCTGCGCACCGGGCGTGCCGATGATCCGCAGAAAGGGATAGGCGAGAACGGCGCTGATGACGCCGCCGCTCTGGAACGCATCGTCTGCGGCGGTGGTGTATAAGTAGCCGATGGCACGGAAAAAGCCTTTTTTCCCGATGTCACCGATGAACATGATCTGGAAAAAGCTGCTCACCAGTACCGTCAGTCCGGCGCTGAACAGCAGCCGCCGGGAGAGGGACATTCCCTCACGCTTTTCGGTGTAATAGGCGGTGATGAGCAGGATAATGGGGACAATGACGATGGAAAAGCCGAAAATGCCCCGGATGACCCGGTGCATGAAGTACCATCCGGCATTGCCGTGGATAAACGCCAGCAGGAAAAACAGCACTGCGCAGGCAAAGAGGATGACGGACTGGAACTTGGTGTTGCCGCTCTGCTGGCGGTTCAGCTTTTCCAGTGCCTCTTCTTTCGCCGTCTGTGCAGCAGAAGTACCGGCAGCCTTTTTCTTGGCTGCCGGTTTCTTTTTGGGTGCTGGCTTGGAAGTCTTTTTGGAAGATGCAGATTTTTTTGCCAATGTTATGTGCCTTTCTGAAAGGAACTGCCCGGCAGAGCGCCGGGGTGCAGTTCTTACGGCGGCACGGCAAGGATGCAGTGCTGCCCTTATGTTTCTATCTGATGATAGAGCGCCTCGATGGCATCGTGGAGAGAACCCATCCGGTCGATGAGACCGCTTTCCACAGCCTCTCTGCCGGAGATCACAGTCCCCATATCAGTCGCCATTTCCTGGGTGTTCATCATCATCCGCTCCAGCGTCTCCCGTGGGATGCGGCTGTGGGCGGTGATGAACCCGGTGATGCGCTCCTGGATCTTTTCAAAATAAACGGTAGTCTGCGGCACACCCAGCACCAGCCCGTTGGTGCGCACCGGGTGTACCGTCATGGAGGCAGAGGGAACAATAAACGAGACGTCGGCGCTCACTGCCAGGGGAATGCCGATGGAGTGACCGCCGCCCACCACCAGGGAGACGGTGGGCGTGTGCATTCCGGCGATCATTTCCGCAATGGCGAGTCCAGCCTCCACATCGCCGCCCATGGTGTTGAGCAGGATGAGCAGTCCCTCGATCTCCCGATCCTGTTCGATGGCGACCAGCGCCGGGAGAACGTGTTCATACTTGGTGGTCTTGGTGTCCTCCGGCAGGACGTTGTGTCCCTCCACCTGTCCGATGATGTTTAGACAGTGGATGAGGTGCTTGGCGTTCTGCGGCCGGACGCCGCCGGTCTCTTCAATCAGCTGTGCCTGATCCAGCTGTTCCTCGGTGCTGCTTTTGGATGTGCTGTCGTTCTGTCTGGTCATAGCGGTACTCCTTTGGACGGTTCGGGTGTTTCCCCCGTTAGTTTGTCCCGGAATGCCGTGGTTATACAGAAAGAAGGCAGCACTGCCTTCTACTTCTATATTATAGCAGATTTTGTGGAAAAGTCAAGGTGAATGCAGGGGGATTCCACACAAATCATTCTCGTTATTGCGTGCTTGTTTGACATTTTTTGTCGTATGTGATATACTAAAACTCTGAGGGCATACCTGAAACGGTAGGCGGTCGATTCCAGCTCCCGGAAGGGAGTGAGTGCAAATGAACATAGACATCCTTGTCAAGTGCATTAGCATGGTTTGCGAAGTATTCAAAGCATATCTTGCTTACTTAAACTTCAAAAAACGGAAATAACCGCCCTGAGCTTCCAACTAGAGGCGGTTATTTCATATAACTAATTCTTGGGAGCAGACCGTCTACTGGTATGCTCTCTCTTTATCTATATTATACGACAGAACGCTGGATTTGTCAATACATAAATCAATTTTTATAAAGCCTCCTCTCATAGAGGAGACGGCACGAAGTGCGGTCGGGGTCGTTATGTCAGCGAGTCGCAGAAGTAATGCACCAGCGGGCGAACCATGTTCGCCCCTACAGTGCTGTTTTCAACCCCGCAGAAAATCACCCTTTCTTCCCCGGCTGTTTTTTCCCTTTGCCCGGCTTTTTCTTTTTCCGGACGGAATCGCCGAAGTTCCCCAGCTTTCTGCCCAGGGCGAAGTATTCCCCGTGGGCGTATGCCATGAGACCGCACTGCTGGAGATTCAGCTTGCCCTTGCTGTCCAGAAAGCGCTCGTCCACGTTCACGCCGGTGATCTCCGCCTCAAAGACGGTGTGCGTTCCCAGTTCTTTCGTGTCGGTGACACGGCACTCCAGGCTGACGGGACACTCGGCGATCATGGGCGCACTTACGGTCTGCGCCTGCTCCGGGGTGAGATGGCACTGTGCGAACTTGTCCACGTCTCTGCCGCTGCGCACGCCGCAGAAATCCGTGGCTTTCATCATGGCGGAGGTGGGGAGATTGATGACGAATTCGCCGGATTCCCGGATGAGGTCGTAAGAATACCGGGAGGGTCGGACGGAAATATAGGTCATGGGCGGATGGGTCGCCAGAACGCCTGTCCAGGCGATGGTGAGGACGTTGGGATGCTCCATCGTGCCGCAGGAGACCAGGGTCGGCGGTACGGGTGCTAAGAGGACGCTGCCTTTCCAGTGTTGTTTTGCCATAGCTTGCTGCTCCTTTTTTTCGTGGGGACGGCGCACTGCGGCGCTGTCCGGTTCTGTCCCATATTGTACCATGGAGCAGGCGGATGTGTCAAGAGCGGTGATTTGACACCCTGCCGTTTCGTTGACAACCGCCGGAAAACCCGGTATAATAAAACCATCACAATACGAGGAGAATCCATTATGATACAATGTGCAACCATTTTTACAGACCATATGCTGCTCCAGCGTGGAAAGCCCATTGCGGTTTTCGGCACGGGAACGCCCGGCGAGACGGTGACGGTCTTCGTCCCGGAGCGCCGCAGTACCGTTTCCGGCACTGTGGATGCAGACGGCAGCTGGTGCGTGACGCTGCCGCCCATGCCCGGCGGAACGGGCTGTACCATGACGGTGAACGAACAGACCTTCACGGATGTGGCATTCGGTGAGGTCTGGCTTGCCGGGGGACAGTCCAACATGGAGTTCATGCTGAAAGATGCCAAAAACGGCGCTGCGGAACTGGCGCAGTGCGCAGACTCCAACGTCCGGTATTTTTCCGTGCCGAGAAATACTTTTCGGGACGATGCCTACCGGGCTGCCATGGATGCCGTCCACTGGGAACTGCCGTCCCCGGAGACCAGCGGCACCTGGTCGGCTGCCGGCTATCTGGCGGCAAAGGAACTGGCACAGACCCTGGGCGTTCCCGTGGGGATCATCGGCTGCAACTTCGGCGGCTCTTCGGTGAGCTGCTGGCTGCCGGAGGAAGATCTCCGGGCGCACACTGCCGGACACCCCTATTTGCAGGACTATGCGGATGCCGTCGCCGGAAAGACCGACGAGGAGATGATCGCCGCCTATGACGAATATGTGACCTATCACACCGCCTGGGAAAAGCGGATGCAGAAGTGCTACCAGGAGGACGGCAATATGCCCTGGGACGAGATCATCCGGCGGTGCGGCGAAAACCGCTATCCCGGTCCGATGGGCATCAAAAGCCCGTACCGTCCTGCCGGGATGTACCACACCATGCTGCGGCAGGTGACACCCTATACCATCCGGGGCTTTTTCTATTATCAGGGCGAAAACGACGAGATCCGACCTGACACCTATGGTACACTGCTGACGATGCTCATTGCCCGGTGGCGCCAGGATTTCCGGGACGAGACCCTGCCCTTTCTCCTGGTGCAGCTGCCCATGCACACCTATGCGGACACCCCGGAAAACGGGGCGTGGAGCAAGCTGCGTGAGGCGCAGATGCGGGTGTATCAGACGGTGAAAAATACAGGCATCGCCGTGATCCTGGACTGCGGCGAGTACTGCAACATCCACCCGGCGGACAAGCACCCGGTGGGACACCGCCTGGCGCTCCAGGCACGGCGGCTGGTCTACGGCGAGACGGAATTGCAGGCGTTCGGTCCTATCTACCGCAGCTTTGCGGCAGAAGGCGACACCCTCACCGTGTTCTTTTCCCACGCCGAACAGGGAATGGTATGGCACGGCAAACCCGTGGGCTTTGAGATCGCCGGGGCAGACGGGGGGTATCATCCGGCAAAGGCTGTCCTGGACGGGAACACCGTGCGGCTCACGGCAGACGGCGTGGATGCGCCCGTGGCGGCACGGTACAACTGGGTGAACTACGGACCGGTCTCCCTGTTCGGGACAAACGGCATCCCGGCGGCGCCGTTCCGCACCGATGCGCCGGTGATGCCGCTGACGGCAGGCGCTTGAGACAGCTGTCCGGCGAAACTCTCCACCAGTTTCCACATTCGGGGAAACAGATGGAAAAAGCGCTTGTTTTCCACAGTTTCCACAGAGTTTTCCACAGAATATACGGTCGAATCCCTGGCTTTTGTGGAAAACCGTGGTTCTTCTGTTTGAACGGTTTCCGAGGTGCGCATACTCTTGTTAAAAGTCCGTGCAGATGTGAAAAGCCCATGCAGGCTCTGACACTGCACGGCGGAAACAGGAGGAGACAGAAGAAATGGTAAAAGGCGTACAGAAAAAGATCATCGAAGTGAACCATCCGGACAGCCTGTATTTTGAACGTGCCGTGTTTTATCTTAAGCCCGGCGTGACCCAGCTGCCCCAGCAGCTGTCCCGTGCGGACGCAGATGCCCTGCTCCGGGAGGCTGCGCCGGACAAGGCGGAAAAACGGTTCTGGCTGCGTACCGTCCTGCTGGTGCTGCTTAGCTGTCTGGGGACGGCAGCGGTGTGTCTGCTGCTGCTGTGACGGCTCCCGGCGGAAAGAAAAATCTGAAAATCCCGTGAAAATTCTTGTTTTTTCTCTCTGGGTGTGCTATAATAAATAGAATCGTGCAAAAATAAAAGCAGTGCTGTGCTTTTGGACACAGCGCAGAGAGATAACGGAGGATTTGATATGAGCCAGAGAAAACCACAGCCCCGCCGGGGACAAAAGCCGGCGGATGCACCGGAGACCGAAAACGACCGCATTGCCGGACGCAATCCCGTCCTGGAGGCGCTGCGGAGCGATGCCAAGATCGATCTGATCTATGTGGGACAGGAGAGCGGCGGTCTCCAGGAGATCATACGGCTCGCCAAGGAAAAGGACATTCCGGTGAAAGTGGTCACCGAGTCCAAGCTGTCCCAGCTCACCGGCGGCGCAGTCCACCAGGGCGTGGCTGCCGAGGGTGCGTGCGGCACCTATGTTTCCCTGGAAGAACTGCTGGAACGTGCCGCAGAAAAGGGTGAACCGCCGCTGCTGGTACTCTGTGACGGCATCCAGGACCCTCACAATCTGGGTGCGATTATCCGGACGGCAGAGGCTGCCGGCGCACACGGTGTGGTGATCCCCAAGCGGCGCAGCGCATCGCTGACGCTGACGGTGGGAAAGACCTCTGCCGGCGCAGCAAGCTGGCTGCCGGTGGCACGTGTCCCCAATCTGGCATCCGCCATGGAGACGCTGAAGAAAAACGGCGTCTGGATCTACGGCACAGATGCCGCAGGCACAAGCTATACGGATGCGGACTTCACCGGCGGCACGGCGTTTGTCATCGGCTCGGAGGGCTTTGGCATGAGCCGCCTGGTGAGCGAAAAGTGCGACGCTATGCTCAGTCTGCCCATGCGTGGAAAGGTCAACTCCTTGAATGCGTCCGTGGCGGCAGGCATCTTTATATACGAAGCAGTTCGCCAGCGGCTGGCGAAGTGACGTTTTTATCACAGGAGTGAACTTATGGCAGACCATAAATTTACATTAGAAGAGATTCTGAATGAATACAGCGAGGACGGCAGGCGCTCCGGCATCCGGCACACCTCAGACAAGCCCCTGTCTCACGGGACGCTGGAGACGGAAAAGCTGGTGAATGCGGCGACTTCCAGCCGTCCGCTGCGGCAGGAACAAGCCGGCTATGACCAGATAGCGCCGGAGCATTTTCGAGAAGACGAGGAACAGCTGGTGGATATCAAGTCCACCATTTCACAGATCAAGGCGGACAAGGCAGCGCAGGCGGCAAGAGATGCCGACGCTGCCCCGGTGCTGCGGGAGCGTTTTCCCACCCAGCATCTCCGCCGGGAAAATGTCTCCTTTGTCAAGGCTGCCGGTGCGGCACGCTATGGAGCGTCTTATCTGGAGACCGGCGACAGCGGCTATGACGGCGCAGTAAAGCTGGCAGAGCCGGAAACAGAGGCATCGGCGGAAAAGCATCGCCCCAATGTGCGGCAGATGCAGGATTCCACCCGTGCCAGAGAAAAGAACCGGAAACGGCGGCGGCGCTCACCGGAAAGCAGCTATCTCAAAGAATCGGTTACCGGAGAATTTCAGCGCGCCGCTGTTTCGGCAGAGCCGGAAGAACCGCCGGTCTCCAGGCGGCACTGGGAAGAAGAGCAGGACTACTATTATCAGGAAAAGCAGCAGACCGGCAGCTTTCGTCCCGTTCGCCAGCGTGTGCGCAGCCATACCTTCGGAGAAGATGCAGACAAGCGCAAGCCGGATGATCTGGGCGTGGTGAAAAAGACGCTGGAAAACCTGCGGAACGTGGTGTTTTTCCGGTTTGTCGCCATGCTGGTGCTGACGCTTGCCGGCGCTGTTCTGGCGTGTCTGGAAGTGCTGGGCGGCAGTGTATTTTTACAGACGGTCACCCCCAGAGGCTACAGCATCATTCAGCTGGCGCTGGGACTGCTGGGGCTGGGCGTGATGTTCCCCACGGTGAAAAACGGACTGTGGAACCTGCTCCGCTTCCATGCGGACAGTGACAGCATGGCGGTGCTGCCCTTGCTGCCCACGCTGCTGGGTGCAGTCTGCGCCGTCGTTGCGCCGGAGACTCTTTCTTCGGGGACGGTGCATCTCTACGTGCCGTGCGCTCTGCTGGCGCTGTTCTGCAACATCATCGGACGGCTGCTCATGGTGCGCCGTGCGCTGCGAAATGTGAACGTGATCTCCCGGGAGGGACAGAAACGGGTGCTTTCCTATGTCTCCCAGGAGGAGACCGCAGAACTGCTCACCCGTGGCGTGCTGCACGATATCCCCATTGTCACCGCTGTGCGCAAGGCAGACGGGGTGTGCGATATCCTGCGGTATTCCTATTCCACGGATATGGCGGACAGTCTCTGCCGCACCATGACGCCCATCTGCGGCGCAGTGACCCTGCTCATCGCCGTGGGCATGACTTTGATTCGGATGGGAACGGCGTTCGGGATGCCCTGGATCAGCTTTTTCTGCTCCATGCTGGCGCTGCTGCAGGTGGCGTGCTGCGGTACGGCGAGCGCCCTGGCAGTCAATCTGCCGCTGGAGCGTGAGTCGAAGAAGGCGGCGGCATCCAACAGTGCCATGCTGGGCTATCAGAGCGTGGACGACTTTTTTGACACCAACGCCCTGCTGGTGGAGGCGAATGACCTGTTCCCCAAGGGATCGGTGCAGATCGCCGGCATGAAGGTGTTCTCCGGGGCGAAGATGGACGAGGTGCTGCTGGATGCGGCGAGCCTGGTGCATCACGGAGACAGCATGCTCCAGAGCGCCTTTGCAGAGATGATCCCCGACCGGGAGACGCTGCGTCCGGTAGACGAGTTCGTCTGCGAGGACGGGCTGGGACTCTGCGGCTGGATTGCAAACCGGCGTGTGCTGTTCGGCGGCAGGGAGATGATGGCGAACCACAACATCGAGGGACTGCCCACCAAGACCAGAGAGGCAGAGCTGGCAGAGGGCAGCGGCGATGTGCTGTATCTGTCGGTGAGTGGTGTGCTGGCGGCAATGTTTTCCGTGCGCATCACGGCAGACCCCAAGGTAAAGCGGCAGATGCAGGCGCTGCGGCAGGAGCGTGTGGCACTGGTGCTGCGGAGTGTGGACTGTTCCGTTTCGCTCCGGCGGCTGGCGGCGCTGTTCGACTTCCCGGAGTCTTACTTAAAGATCGTTCCCACCTCCATGCACCACCTGTTCCAGCGTGAGACCGGCGATCTGGGCTGCGTCAGCGCGTCCATGACCGTGGGCGATACCGGCTTTGGCGCAGGTGCGCTGCTGCTGGGTGCGAGACGGGTGCGCCGTGCGGCGGTGCTGGGCGTGATCCTGCTGGTTGCGGCAGGACTCCTGGGCTTTTCGCTGGCGATGATCCATGTGGTCACCGGCGCATACACCCAGATGACAGCTTATTTTTTCCTGATCTATCATGCGATCCTGACGCTGGTGACAGCACTGGCGGTGCGGATACGGTAATTCCCGTGAAAGGAGTGGCTTAGCGTGGAACGAAATCATAAACAGAACAACACAGACGGCGAGGAGACCATGTTTTTCCGTGCCGCTGCATCGGACGGCTCCACAGACCAGTACGATACCCGGCAGCTGAACGCACAGGAGGTGCGCAGTCAGGGAAACGGCTACGGACAGCAGGGCTATCCCCGGAACGGTTACGGACAGCAGGGCTATCCCCAGAACGGCTACGGGCAGCAGGGCTATCCGCAGAATGGATATCCGCAAAACGGCTATGGACAGCAGGGCTATCCGCAGAATGGTTACCCCCAGAACGGCTACGGGCAGCAGGGCTATCCCCGGAACGGCTATCCGCAGAACGGCTACGGACAGCAGGCACAGCGTCCGGCACAGGGCAGCTATGCGGCACGGCAGAGCTATCCCCAGGGACAGCGTCCGCAGGGCAGTCCGCCGCCGAGACAGCAGGCTGCACCGGGGTATCACGGCGGTCAGACCTACCGCCAGCCCCAGCGTCCCCAGGGACAGGGCTACAATCAGCCACACCGGGAAGCCTCCCGGCAAACGCCGCCGAGACAGAATCCGCCCCGGCAGAGCCAGACCAGACGGGAACCGCCAAGGCAGAGTGCGCCGAGACAGAGTTCCGGACGGAACCGCACTTCACGAAAGCGGCAGGGTTCTTTTCTGAGCCGGCTGGTGCGCATTGTGCTGACGGTGATCGTGGCGGTGTTCCTGCTCTATTCCGCCATCGCTATGGTGGGCATCCTGGGCATGAACCGGGTGGACACCGGAGACCGAGCCGTCACCAGCGGCAGCATGGACGCATCCTATGTAAAAAACGTGCTGGTGATCGGCACGGACACCCGTGACCCGGACGAGGAGCGCGGACGTTCGGACTCCATGATTTTAGTATCGCTGAATTCCAAAACGCATCAGATCTACATGACTTCGTTTATGCGTGATGCCTATGTGGACATTCCGGGGCAGGGCAGCGCCAAGCTGAATGCGGCGTATTCCTACGGCGGCCCGGAACTGCTGATGGACACCATCGAGGAGAACTTTGACGTACATATCGACGACTATGTGATGATCACCTTTGCGGCGTGTGCGGCGATGATCGACGCAGTGGGCGGCGTGGAGCTGGAGATCTCTGATCGTGAGGCGGAGGCAGTCAACGAGATCCTTATCAGCGAGGTCAACGAGATCATGGGCGACGACCGGGAAGACGACCTGCTGGACGGCGGCGGCAAGCTGAAACTGGACGGCAAGCAAGCGCTGTCCTACAGCCGGATCCGGTATGTGGGAAACGCCGACTTTGAGCGTACCGAGCGCCAGCGCACGGTCATGGAGCAGGTCATGGGCAAAATCAAAAGCAACCCGTTCCGGCTGTTTCCGGTGTGCATGGGTGCGCTGCCGAAGATGACCACCAATATGTCGGTGCTGTCTCTGTACGGCTATGCAGTCACCACGCCGCTGAAGCTGGCGACCTATGACATGGCGCAGCAGCGTGTGCCGGCGGACGGCACCTATCAGGGCGCAGACATCGGCGGCGAGTCCGTTTTGCAGGTGGACTTTGATGCGGCAAAGCAGCAGCTGAAAAGCACCGTGTTTGCGGAAAAATAACAGCAAAGGTATTGCGGCACTGCCGGGAGATTTGGTTCCCCGTCGGTGCTTTTTTTGTTGGTCTCGTAGGGGCGAACATGGTTCGCCCGTTGGTGCGTCACTCCTCGTTTATCCCTCCGTCTGCTCCTTACGGAGCATCCACCTCCCTTTTCAAGGGAGGCTTATTACCACGCATCATGTCCCCCTTGAAAAGGGGGATGTCCCGGAGGGACAGGGGGATAAATGTTCGCCCCTACAAATGCGTTGAGGAAAGCATTACAAAAATGCGTTGCAGAAAGCGTCACGGTTCAGCAGCACCCGACCGTCTCCGTGGAAAATCGTCCTTTTCCAGGGGGGAAATGAGAAAAATGGGTCTGCGTGTGAAAAAGCAGTTTTTCCGTTGACATTATTGCACAAAGATGCTATAATAGATTTTGTTCATTTTTAAGATACTGAACAGGCTCTGAGAAAACAGATGATAAGCTGCGGCAAGCGATTGCCAATTTATTGGGTGGATACTATGAAAATCGTAATTATCGGAAACGGAAAGATCGGCAGCAACCTTGCGGCTGTGCTGGTGCGTGAGGGTCACGACGTGACTGTGGTGGACTGCGAAGAGGCGCACCTACGCAAGAGCCAGAATACCCTGGATGTTATGTGCATCGAGGGCAACGGCGCTACGGCGGAGACACAGCTGGAGGCAGGGGTCAACAAGGCGACACTGCTCATCGCCGCTACGCCTTATGACGAGCTGAACATTCTCTGCTGTCTCATCGGCAAGCGCCTGGGGGCGAAAAAGACCATCTCCCGGGTGCGGATGCCGGAGTATTACCAGCAGATGCACCTCATCCGGGAAGATCTGGGGCTGTCTATGGTCATCAATCCGGAGCTTTCCACTGCGGACGAGATCATGCGTGTGCTGGTCTTTCCGTCGGCGGCAAAGGTGGAAGTGTTCGGCAAGGGCAAGCTGGAACTGGTGGAGTACCGTCTCCCGGATTTTCCGTGGCTGTCGGGAATCACCCTGGCGGAGCTTTACAAGAAGATCAAGACCAAGTTCCTGGTCTGTGCTGTCCAGCGGGACGGCGATGTGATGATACCCGGCGGCGACTTCGTGATGCAGAGCGGCGACCGCATCCATGTGGCGGCATCCCATAAGAACATCGAGCGCTTTTTCCGTGCCAGCGGTTTCATGAAGGACAAGGTCAAGACCGCTATGCTGGTGGGCGGCGGCAGAGTCGGATATTATCTGGCGAAGCAGCTGCTGGCGCTGGGCATGAAAGTCAAGCTGATCGAAAAGGACCGGGAGCGCTGCAACGAACTGGCAGAACGGCTCCCGAAAGCCATCGTCGTCTGGGGCGACGGCACAGATCAGGATCTGCTCATTGAAGAGGGTGTGCTGGAGGTGGACGGCTTTGTGGCGCTCACCGGCATTGACGAGGAAAACATGATCATTTCCCTGTTCGCCAAGGACAACACCAACGCCAAGGTGGTCACCAAGATCAGCCGGGAAAATTACATTGACCTGGCGTCAGACCTGGGGCTGGACTGCGTGGTATCGCCGAAGTCTCTTACTATGGGCAATGTGCTGAGCTATGTGCGCTCTCTGGAAAGTACCGCCGGCAGCGAGATCGAGTCCCTGTACCATCTGGTGGGCAACCAGGTGGAGGCAATCGAGTTCCGGGTGAAAGAACGTATCCCCGGCCTGGTGGGCGTGCCGCTGAAGGATGTCCGGCTGAAGAAGAACATCCTGATCTGCGCCATTATCCGGAAGCGGGAGATCATCATTCCGGACGGCAGCGCTGTGATCGAACTGGGGGATTCTGTGGTGATCGTCTCCAAGGAACACCACTTCTCCGGGCTGAAAAGCATTCTGGATTAAGGCGGTGACGGGATGAATAAAGGAATTGTTCTGCACTATCTCTCTATGGCGCTGCTGCTGTCCTCGGCACTGTTCGTCGTGCCGGCGCTGGTGAGCCTGTACTATGGGGAATACTACTTCCTGCTGATCTTTCTGTGCGTGGGCGCAGGCATGGCGCTGGCGGCGCTGCCCGGTGCGCTGTACCGTCCCAAGCGGCGGTATATGTTCGCCAGAGAGGGCATGGTCATTGCAGCCCTCATGTGGATCATCTTTTCTGCGGTGGGTGCGCTGCCCTTTTATCTCAGCGGCAGTATTCCTCACTATGTGGATGCGCTGTTCGAGAGCATCTCCGGATTCACCACCACGGGTTCGTCCATTCTGACGGACGTGGAGGCGCTGCCGCGGGGCATCCTGTTCTGGCGCAGCTTTACCCACTGGGTAGGCGGCATGGGCGTACTGGTGCTTGCTATCGCCATTCTGCCGTCTACGGGAAACGCCCTGTATCTGATGCAGGCGGAGTGTCCCGGTCCCCAGGTGGGAAAGCTTGTCCCAAAGGGAAAGACCTCGGCGCTGTATCTGTACCTCATCTACGGCGTGCTGACGCTGGTTACGGTGATCCTGCTGTTCACCGGCGGAATGCCTCTGTTCGACAGCGTGTGCCACGCCATGGGTATTGCCGGGACCGGGGGATTCGGCATCAAAAACGACGGCGTTTCCTACTATAATTCCCCGTATCTGGAGGGGGTCATCACTGTCACCATGATCCTGTTCGGGGTGAACTTTACCCTGTATTATTACCTGCTCATCCGGCGTTTCCGGGAGGTGCGGAAAAACACGGAACTGCGTGTCTATTTCTGCATTATCGCCGCCGCCACAGGGCTTATCATGCTCAATATCCAGCCCATCTATCACAGTGTGGGCAAGTGCTTTCGCTATGCGGTGTTCCAGGTGGCGTCCATCATGACATCCACCGGATTCGCCACGGCGGACTATAACAACTGGCCACTGTTTTCCCAGATGATCCTGCTGCTGCTCATGTTTATCGGAGCGTGCGGCGGCTCTACCGGCGGCGGCTTTAAGGTGCAGCGCTTTGTGATCCTGTGGAAAAGCGGCTTTGCGTCCCTGCGGAAAATGGTACACCCCAACTCGGTGAACCAGGTGAAGTCGGACGACAAGATCCTGCGCTCGGAGGTACTGCAGCACGTCCTCAGCTATCTGATCCTGTATCTGGGGCTGGTGATTGCATCGTTCCTGCTGATTTCCCTGGATGATATGGACTTCGGCACGGCGGTGTCAGCGGTGTCCACCTGCATCAACAACATCGGACCGGGCATGAATCAGGTGGGACCGATGGGGAACTTTTCCTTTTTATCGGACTTCTCCAAAATGGTGCTGTCGGCAGATATGCTCTTGGGACGGCTGGAAATTTTCCCCATTCTGGTGCTGCTCTCGCCGTCGGTGTGGCGGAAGAGCTTTTGAGCCACAGAGGAATACGGGATAGATTCCGTGTACAATAAAAGCAGCCATACTCCATGTGCTTTGGAGTATGGCTGCTTTGTTGTTTTGGTTCCGTTTTGCCGAAGGGATATTTACAACGGTATATTGCAGGGACAGATGCCCACATCTGTCCGCCGTGACACGTTTTCCTTTTCATATACACGAATCAATGTATAAAACGGCTCTGTAGGGGCGAACACTGTTCGCCCGTTGGTGCGTCACTTCTCGTTTATCCCTCCGTCTGCTCCTTACGGAGCATCCACCTCCCTTTTCAAGGGAGGCTTATTGCCACTTACCATGTCCCCCTTGAAAAGGGGGATGTCCCGTAGGGACAGGGGGATTTATTATCCCAACATTACTTAAAGTAAGCCACGCCGCTCTCGAAGATCTTCTGATCCTTTTCGCCCGGCACGTTCCGGTACAGGTTCTGACCGATACGCTCGCTGTGACCCATCTTGCCCAGAACTCTGCCGTCCGGCGAGGTGATGCCCTCAATTGCCATCATGGAAGTGTTGGGATTGAAGTGGATGTCCATGGTCGGGTTGCCGTCCATATCCACATACTGGGTTGCGATCTGACCGTTCTTCGCCATGTCTGCCAGCAGCTCCGGCGGCGCAACAAAGCGTCCCTCACCGTGGGAGATGGCTACAGTATGCACATCGTCCACCTCGGTGCCGTACAGCCACGGGGACTTGTTGGATGCGATGCGTGTCCGAACCAGCATGGACTGGTGGCGTGCGATGGTGTTGAAGGTCAGCGTCGGCGAAACGTCGGTCATATCCATGATCTCGCCGAACGGTACCAGTCCCAGCTTTACCAGTGCCTGGAAGCCGTTGCAGATACCTAGCATCAGACCATCACGGTTCTTCAGCAGGTCATGTACAGCGTCCTTGATGCGGGGATTGCGGAAGAATGCGGTGATGAACTTGCCGCTGCCCTCCGGCTCGTCGCCGCCGCTGAATCCGCCGGGGATCATGATGATCTGCGCCTGGCGCACCATAGCGGCAAAGGTGGTGATGGAGTCTTCCATTGCCGCAGCGGAAAGGTTGCGGACAATGAAGGTCTGGGGTCTTGCACCGGCACGCTCAAAGACACGTGCGGTGTCGTATTCGCAGTTTGTGCCTGGGAATACCGGAATCAGAACACGGGGCTGTGCGCTCTTGATCGAAGCGGACAGGGTGGTCTTTCTCGGATAGGACAGCTTTTCCGGAACTTCCGTGGTGGTCTTGATGCGGCACGGGAATACCGGTTCCAGTTTCTTTTCCCAGACAGCCAGCAGCTTGTCCAGCTGGAGAGTGAACTTCGGGCAGACGATCTCCGGCTTTTCGCTGGTAGAACCGATCACATCCTCGCCGTCCTCTGCATCGCCGCAGAGTTCCAGCAGGAATCCGCCGCAGCAGGGCTGGAACAGCTCTGCGTCTGTCAGCTGGCGGTCGAAAGTGAAGCCGATGCCGTTGCCGAAGCACATCTTTGCGATACCCTCAGCCACGCCGCCGTAGTCGATGACCCAGCCGGCACGGATGCGGCCAGCGGCGATCATTGCCTCTACCTTGTCGAATGTGGCACGGATGCTCTCAAAGCTGGGAACGCCGTTCTCGTCGGTCTCCGGACGGAGCATAACGACCTTGTCCCCTGCCTGCTTGAACTCGGTGGAGACCACCTTGTCTGCCTTGGCTGTGGAGACTGCAAAGGATACCAGCGTCGGCGGCACGTCAATGTTCTCGAAGGTGCCGGACATGGAGTCCTTGCCGCCGATAGAGCCGCAGGACAGTTCCAGCTGTGCCTTGAATGCGCCCAGCAGGGCTGCCATGGGCTTGCCCCAGCGCTTGGGATCGTTCTGGGTGCGCTCGAAGTATTCCTGGAATGTCAGCCAGCAGTGGTGCCAGCTGCCGCCTGCTGCGACTACCTTGGCGATGGAAGTGATAACGGCATCCATTGCGCCCAGGTACGGGTTGCGCTCGCTGACGGTGGGATTATAGCCCCACGCCATGAGGGAGCAGGTGTTGGTCTCGCCCTTGAGTACCGGGATCTTGGCAGCCATCGCCTGGGACGGAGACAGCTGGTATACGCCGCCGAACGGCATCAGAACGGTGCCTGCGCCGATGGTGGAGTCGAACTTTTCGATCAGACCCTTCTGCGAGCAGATGTTCAGGCTGGACAGCAGCTCTGTCCACGCATCTGCGCTGTCGGTGAGGGTGGATTCCGCAGCCGGCTGGGGTTCTTCGATGGCGATGCCGGTGTGCTTTGCCGCACCGTTGGAGTTGAGGAACTCACGGGACAGGTCTACGATAGTGTTGCCGTTCCAGTGCATCCGCAGTCTCGGCTCAGCCTGGACAGTTGCCACGATGGTAGCCTCCAGGTTCTCCTTGCCTGCCTCCTTGATGAACTTTTCTGCATCCTCGGCAGCGACAACCACAGCCATACGCTCCTGGGATTCGCTGATGGCAATTTCCGTGCCGTCCAGACCGTCGTACTTCTTCGGTACAGCGTTCAGATCAATTTCCAGACCGTCGGTCAGTTCGCCGATGGCAACGGAAACGCCGCCTGCGCCGAAGTCGTTGCAGCGCTTGATCATTTGTGTTACAGTCGGGTTGCGGAACAGACGCTGGAGCTTGCGCTCTTCCGGTGCATTACCCTTCTGCACCTCTGCGCCGCAGTGACCCAGGGACTCTACGGTGTGGGACTTGGAAGAACCGGTCGCACCGCCGCAGCCGTCACGTCCGGTCTTGCCGCCCAGCAGGATGACGATGTCACCCGGCACCGGTGCTTCCCGGCGGATGTTGGATGCCGGAGCAGCGCCCAGCACAGCGCCGATCTCCATGCGCTTTGCCATATAGCCCGGGTGGTAGACCTCAGCCACGTGACCGGTCGCCAGACCGATCTGGTTGCCGTAAGAGCTGTAGCCGTTTGCTGCGCCGACGGTGATCTTTCTCTGGGGCAGCTTGCCGGCGATGGTGTCCTCTACCGGTACCAGCGGATTTGCCGCACCGGTGACACGCATTGCCTGGTATACGTAGGAACGTCCGGACAGCGGGTCACGGATCGCACCGCCGAGACAGGTCGCCGCACCGCCGAAAGGTTCGATCTCGGTGGGGTGGTTGTGGGTCTCGTTCTTGAACATGAGGATCCAGTCCTCTTCCTTGCCGTTGATGTCCACCTTGATCTTGACGGAGCAGGCGTTGATTTCCTCGCTCTCGTCCAGGTCGTTCAGCTTGCCGTCAGCTTTCAGTTTCTTGGCAGCGATGGTTGCCAAGTCCATAAGGGTCATGGGCTTTTCGCCTCTGCCCAGTTCCTGGCGGACGGTGCAGTATGCGTCGTAGGTCTCCTTGATATAATCGGTGGGGATATCCACGTCCGTGATCTGTGTCAGGAATGTGGTGTGGCGGCAGTGGTCAGACCAGTAGGTGTCGATCATGCGCACTTCGGTGATGGTGGGGTCACGGTGTTCGGTGTCCCGGAAATACTGCTGGCAGAACTGGATATCGCCCAGATCCATTGCCAGGCCGTAGTCGGCGATGAACTTTTTCAGTTCGTCCTCCGACAGACCGATAAAGCCGGTGAGGGTCTCTACGGTAGTCGGGATGGTATAGTTGGTGTCCAGGGTCTCCGGCAGTTCCGGAGATGCCTCCCGGCGCTCTACCGGGTTGATGAGGTATTTCTTCAGACGGTCGAACTCAGCGTCCGTGAGACTGCCGGTGACAACATAGACGTCTGCGGTGCGAACACGGCAGCGCTCGCCCTGGAGCAGGATCTGGATACACTGTTCACAGCTGTCGGCACGCTGGTCGAACTGACCTGGCAGATACTCTGTGGCGAACATCCGCTGACCCTCTTCCAGTGCCGGCAGTTCTGTGTAGGTGTGGTCTACAGCAGGCTCGGAAAATACGGTGGGGACAGCACGCTCGAAAGCCTCTGCCGTCAGATGGTCTGCGTCATAGCGGTGGAAAATGCGGATGTCGCTGACATTCAGACGGAGCGCCGTCTGCACATCGCTCAGAACCGAGCGTGCCTCAACGGCGAATTCCGGCTTTTTCTCCACATAAATACGAAAAACGGACATGGTAAATCTCCTTTATTTTGAATTTGCGGATGCTGCTGCGGACTGGCTCACCTCAGACTGGCTCCCCTATAGGGCACCCGAAGGGCGTGCCTTGTGCTGAGCTGTCACCGCAGGTGACTGAGGGGTATTTCCGTGAAAACTAGCACATGAAGAAAAAAAGATTCCGCAAAACCCCTCCGCCAGCTTCGCTGGTCCTCTTCCCCTTTCAGGGGAGGCTGATTCGGCAGACTTGTACAAGGGCAGCAGCTGTTTGCTGTTTTTTCTGCACACGGGTCGATGTGGGCATCGACCCCTACAGGTCTTCGTCAAGACCGGACTCTGTCAGTGTTCCATAGCAGCATTCCGCATCACTCTCTTCTATTCTAACACAAAAAATGCGATTACGCAAACTTTTTTTTGGATTTTTTGCAGAAATTCGCACAACGGTGCCGTTCGGGGTGTGTCCCACGTGATAGCCGTCGCCACGCTCACGCTCGAAAAGCACCGGAATTTCCGTGCCGATCTGGCTTTTCAGAAAGTTTTCCTTTGCGGTTTTCGCCGCTTTCTGCGCCAGTTCCATCCGGGCAGTTTTTTCTGCGCCGCTGCACTGTTCCGGAAACGCCGCAGCCCGTGTGCCGGCTCTGGGCGAATAGCGGAACACGTGCATGGCGGCGAACGCCATCCGCCGGGCAAACGCCAGAGAGTCCCGGAAGTCCTCGTCCGTCTCGCCGGGAAAGCCCACCATGAAATCCGTGGTAATGGCGCAGTCGGGGAAGTACCGCCGGATGCGCTGACAGATGGCGGCATACTCGGCGCTGTCGTATTTCCGGTTCATAGCACGCAGCGTCCTGTCACAGCCGCTCTGGAGAGACAGGTGGAACTGGGGACAGAACTGGGGCAGCGCCGCCAGCCGGGAAAGCTGTTCTTCCGTCAGCCGTTCCGGTTCGAGAGACCCCAGCCGGACACGCTCCACGCCGGGAACAGCGGCACAGGTCTCCACCGCCTCCGCCAGCGAGCCGTCCCACTCCATGCCGTAAAAGCCCAGGTTAATGCCGCAGAGGACGATCTCCCGATAGCCGTTCTCCGCAAATCCGGCGGCGGCTTTCCGCAGTTCCTCCGGCGGCAGGCTCCGGCAGCGTCCACGGGCATAGGGGATGATGCAGTAGCTGCAAAAACAGTTGCATCCGTCCTGTATCTTCAGAAAGGCACGGGTGTTGTCCGGCATGGTGTCGCAGGGCAGCGCCTCGAAGTCATCCTGTGCGCCGTAGCTGTCCACGGCGGCAATCCGGGCATGGTTCTGACACAGCTCCGCCAGCAGTCCCGGCAGCCTGCTTCGGTGTTTCGTGCCAAGCACCAGGTCTGCCTCCGGGATGGCGGCTGCCTCGTCGGGATACGCCTGGGGATAACATCCCGTCAGCACCAGCAGAGCGTCCGGGTGCTCCCGGCGCACCTTCCGCATGGCGTGCCGCAGGCGGCTGTCCCCGGATGCGGTGACGGTGCAGGAGTTGAACAGGAAAATGTCTGCCTCTTCCGGCCGGGAGACCACCGTATAGCCGGCGCTTTGCAGCAGAGACTGCATCCCGGCGGTCTCACAGGTGTTCACCTTGCATCCGAATGTATAAAAATAACAGTTCAAGTCTGTGTGATACCTCCTCATCTCCAGAAAAAACGACGGAATTTCCGAAAAAACGACCGGGTTTCCGCAGAATCTTTGCGCCGTTTTCACTGGATTTTCATGAAAATTAACGTCACTGTCAAAAAAACAGGGGTGTTTCCATCTTCTATTATACTATATCGACGAAATTGTTGCAATCGTCTTGACAAGAAAATTTTTTCGTGGTAGACCATAGGTACAGAACGGGAAAGCACCCGGAGCTTGCACAATGAAAGCGAAAGGCGGTATGCACGTTGCCGCTTTATGGGATTTGCTTTTGGTTCTGCAATTTATTGTGACACCGGAAGGGCGAGGATGAGACCCCTTCAAGAGGAGGTAATTGTTATGTATGAGACAACAATTCAGCTGAATGCAATCAACGATGTAAAGGATTTCGTTAACAAGGTAATGCTGTTCAATTATGACATTGATCTGGTGTCCGGCCGTTATGCCATTGATGCAAAGTCCATCATGGGTATTTTTAGCCTGGATCTGTCCAAGCCGATCAAGCTGCAGGCACACACAGACGATCCGGAAAAGCTGGTAGAATCTATCGGCAAGTACATCGTAAAGTAAGTTTTTAGAACACACATCTTTTTCAAAGATTGAGTAGAATAGTAAGAGGGAAAAGCGGCACTCCGGAGACGGGGTGCCGTTTTTCTGTTATGACGGGAAAATGCGGGGGAGTGCCGTTTGCCGTACATATTTCTGTCTCCTGCTCCATAAGCTGTACCAAAAACGGGAGGTGTGCCTATGAAACGCTGGCTTGCGGCAATTTGTGCGGCGGTGCTTTTTTGGATGCTCTGGCGTGTGCCGGCGGTCTGTGCCGCAGAAGAACCGGAGATCCCGGCGGCAGCCTATGCGCTGATGGAGACGGAGACCGGGACGCTTTTGCTGGAATCCCACAGCGGCGACCGGATGGCGTGCGGCGCAATGGCAAAGCTGATGACTGCCTATCTTGCGGCGGAGCAGGTGGAGCAGGGGAACTGGACAACGGACACCGTCCTTACGGCGACAGATGCGGTTACCGGCACAAAGGGTGCGGTGATCTGGCTCACCGCCGGGGAAGAGATGACGGTGGGCGACCTGCTGAAAGGGCTGATCGTGGGGAATGCCAACGATGCCGCCGTTGTGATTGCTGCGGCAGCTGGCGGCGATGCAGAGACCTTTGTCATGGACATGAACGCCCGTGCCTTTGACCTGGGGATGCGTGATACCCGGTTCGCCAGTCCCCAGGGCAGCCCGGACGACGGGGCGTATACCACGGCGGCAGATCTGGCACGTCTCTGCTGCGCTCTGGCGAAACAGGACTGTCTCCGGGAATATTTCCGCACCTGGCGGGATTTTCTCCGGGGCGACGCCACCGAGCTGGTGAACGAGAACACCTTTGCCCGGACGGATGAGACCAGCATCGGTTTTAAGGCGTGCCACAGCGAAAGCGAGGGCTGGAGCATTGCCGCCGGGGCAGAGCGGAACGGGATGCAGTGCGTGGCGGTGGCGCTGGGGTGCGGCGACACGGACAGCCGCTTTGCCCTGGCGAAACAGCTGCTGCGGAAAGGGTTTGCCGGGTGGAAGGTGGTACAGCCCGGATTTTCCGGGGAATTTCTCTATCCCGTCCAAATCCGTGGCGGCGTGGAACGTGCCGTGCTGGCAGAACCGGGACGGCTCAAGGCGCTGGTTATCCCACGGAGCTGCGGCGAGCTGGAAACCGTGATGGTGCTGCCCGGCTATCTCCGTGCGCCGGTGCGGAAAGGACAGAAGCTGGGCAGTGCGGCGTTCTACCAGGGCGATACCCTGCTCTATGAAACCGACGTGGTGGCGGCAGATGCCGTCCGGGAACGGAACTTCTGGGATGCGCTGGAACAAATAACAGTCAAAATGCTTAAATTGTAGAAGATAAATTTGTGTAGATTATACAAGAATCCGGATACCCCTTGCAATCTGCCGCAGAATATAGTATGATATAAGTGGTAAAGTGGTTGGACAGCACAAGTGTGCCGGCTGGTCTCAATGACTCCCCTGAAAGGGGAGCTGGCAGCCGCAGGCTGACGGAGGAGTCGTTTCCTTTGAAAAAGCGGCATCCTTTCCGGGACCGCCCCACACGCTGCCCGGCGCCTTGAGAAGAAAGTGGAGGGAAATTGTATTATGTCTTCTGTAAAGCTGAATACAAAATATCTGGCAAATTATGTGAATCCGGACGAACTGACCGGAATCCGTCATCAGGTAGAGGCATCTGCAAAGATGCTGCACGAAAAGAGCGGTCTCGGCTCGGATTTTCTGGGCTGGCTGACTCTGCCGACGGACTATGACAAGGAAGAGTTCGCACGGATCCAGGCAGCAGCCAAGAAGATCCAGAAGAATTCTGAGGTACTGGTCGTAATCGGTATCGGCGGTTCTTATCTGGGAGCCAGAGCTGCCCCCGCAATTCTGAAGACGCCGGG
>ERZ808270.173-NODE-173-length-41705-cov-11.413013_pt1 | contig 41705 bp, 25 predicted proteins | sample MGYA00521082_ERZ808270 | MGnify/ENA primary metagenome ERZ808270 (study PRJEB31516, sample SAMN03275594) | gut metagenome | biome: mammalia-associated habitat; material: feces | host: Papio cynocephalus | place: Kenya | collected 2012-07-27 ... | reverse complement strand
GAAGGCACAACTTGCCGAGCAGAAAACACAAATAAAAGCGATGGTTAAGGCAATGGTCAATGGAGGAATGCCTATTGCCACAGTGGCCAGCACCTTGAATAAGACAATGGAAGAAATTAACGATCTCTTGGAATAATCAAATTCGTTGTAGAGGGTAATCCATTGAATCATAAGATACCCCTTCTTCCATTCAGGCCTCACGGCACTCGCACCACGTCCACCACATGACTACCGGCACCTATTAGGTCTGGGCGCTCGGATATGACCTTTTGATACTCAACGAAGCGCAAAAACGTCTCGTCGCTCATGCGGTTGAGCCGTGTGCGCATATAGTCGGAAGCTCCATCGGGCGAGAATATGGTGACGCGCTCCAGTCCTGCCATGTTGTCGAGCCTGTCAATATCGTCTGTTCGCACGTAATCGTACAATTCATCGGGCTGGGCCTGGATGTGGAAATTGCTATCCACCGCTCCCCTGTCGAGCAGGCCACCAATGCGATCTTCGTCGAAGCAATAAGAGAGGATACTGTATTCGTTCATCAAGTAAGCCACGAAAATCAGTCCGCCAGGCTTGGTCACGCGCTTTGCCTCATTTAGGGCTTTCAACTTCTCCTCATCACCTATGAGATGGTATAGTGGGCCGAGCAGGAGGGTCAAGTCCGCCGAGCCAGTGGACACGAATGGCATGTGGCGCGCGTCGCCCTGCACCACGTTGGCGGTGGGCTCGCGTTTTAGAAAGACATCAATGTTGTGGCGCACGAGCTCCACGGCCTTCACCTCATAGCCTTCAGCCATGAGCGCCGACGTGTAACGGCCCGTGCCCGCGCCGATGTCGAGCAACTTGAAACCTGGCTCCAAGAAACGGTGAAGGTGGTACATGGTAGTCTGAAACTCCACCATGCCATGTCTGCGCTGAAGGCGCAAGTCTTCAGGGTGCTTGTTGTAGTGTTTCTCTATGTTGGATAGTGCCATTGCCTAATCGCTGAAGGGCGTGCCAAAAGACCTCCGCCTTTTGGCACGCCCCTTTATATTTACTTGGACAGTTGTTATTTCTTAGTCGTGTTGGCCTTGCTCTTGTAAGCCTTGTTCAGGCCAGCCACCACCTCGGCGGTAATGTCATATGCCTTGTTGGCATAGAGCACGTTGTCGCCCTGCTTCGCGAAGATCATGCCATACTTGCCGTCCTTGTTGAACACGGCGAGATAATGCTGGATGGAATCGTGCAAAGCCTTGTTATACTTGTCGGTCTCGGTCTGGAACTCTCCGCTGAGCCTTTGGTTGAGGGCCTGGAGGTCGTTGCTCTGCTTCTGCAGTCCGGCCTGGATAGCCTCCGCCTGCTCGCGGGTGTAAGCGTTTTGCTGCACCTTCTGCTGGAAGTTGGCAGCCGCTCCCTGCAATGCCTGCTGGCGGCTGGCAAGGGTCTTCTGGATGTTGCTGCCCTTTTGGTTCAGAATCTTGGTGTACTCCTTGCAAAACTGGTACTGCGTCATGATGGAGTCCACCTCCACATAAGCGATTTGCGTGCTTGCCGCCTTCTGCGAGGTCGTCTCCGACTTCTCGTCCATTTTGGGCGCGCTCTTGTTGCAAGAGGTAAAGCCGAAAGTCGTGGCAATGCTCAATGCCACGGCGAAGATGATGTTTTTCTTCATATTTGATTTGTATATTAGTCTGTCATGAATGTCCGTATTACCTGAAACGCCCTTTCACTCGCATCTCCCTATCCTCGTCCACCACGCAGTGGATGCCTCGCTCGCGCATGGCCTCGGAATCATGGATGTGCATGGATGAGAACCTGCCATTCTTGCGAAGCAAGACCTTGACGGAGAGGAGTGCCACGGATATAGCAATTATTAACACCGTAAGGAGTAGCGTTTCTATCATTATTTACTAAATTTGCAGTGGTTTTCTACATAATACGCTGCAAAGATAGCGTTAAATGGACAAACCGCAAAAAGTTAAGGCGACAATTTAAGTATTTAATCATAAAAATAGCAAAGATTATGGCAGATTTAAAACCCGCCCGCGTGTTCGAGCAATTCGCGGCAATCAACAAGATACCGCGCCCGTCAAAGCATGAGGAGAAGATGATTGAGTATCTCAAGAAGTTTGGCGAGAGCCACGGACTTGAGACCAAGGTCGACGAGACTGGCAACGTGATAATCCGCAAGCCTGCCACAAAGGGTTACGAAGACCGCGCCACCACTATCCTACAGAGCCACATGGACATGGTGTGCGACAAGCTCGTGGACGTGGACTTCGACTTCTCTAAGGATGCCATCCAGACTTATGTCGAGGGCGACTGGATGCACGCCAAGGGCACCACGCTCGGTGCCGACGACGGAATAGGCGATGCCATCGAGCTCGCCATACTCGATTCCGACGACATCGAGCACGGCCCGATAGAGTGTGTCTTCACGCGCGACGAGGAAACGCAGCTTACGGGTGCCATCGGCATGAAGCCGGGCTTCATGACCGGTCAATACCTCATCAACCTCGACTCTGAGGACGAAGGGCAGGTGTTCATCTCTTGCGCTGGCGGAAGAAGCACAATAGCCACATTCCGTTTCGAGCGTGAGTCTGCTCCCGCAGGCTTCTTCTTCATGGAGGGCTCGCTGAAAGGTCTCAACGGGGGGCACTCTGGTGACGACATCGAGAAGAAGCGTGCCAACGCCATCAAGGTGCTTGCACGATTCCTGTACATGGAAAAGGGCAAGATGCCATTGCGCCTCGCACAGTGGAACTCTGGCAAGATGCACAACGCCATTCCTCGCGACGGCAAGATCGTGTTCGCCGTGCCTACCGACAAGAAGGAGGAGGTGAAGGCAGACTGGAACGTGTTTGCCTCACAGGTGGAGGATGAGTACCACGTAACCGACACCAACATGAAGTGGGTGCTTGAGAGTTGCGAGGCACAGAGCGTGATGCCCGAGAAGGTGAGCGCCAACCTCATCAACGCGCTGCAGGCCGTGGACAACGGCGTGTTCGCCATGTGCCAGGACAAGGAACTGGCTTGGATGGTTGAGACGTCAAGCAATGTGGCAAGCGTGCAGAGCGAGGCAGACAAGGTGGTCATCGTGAGCTCGCAGCGTTCCAACGTGACATCAAACCTCACCAATGTTTGCAACACGGTGAAGGCTACCTACGAGCTCGCCGGCGCCGACGTGGAGCAAACCGATGGTTACCCCGCATGGCAACCCAAGCATGGCTCCGAGCTTCAACGCATCGTAAAGGAGGCTTACCGCAAGCTCTTCGGAAAGGATCCCGTGGTGAGGGGCATACACGCCGGCTTGGAGTGTGGCCTGTTCTCAGAAAAATATCCCGACCTCGACATGGTGTCGTTCGGCCCGACGCTCCGCAACGTGCACACGCCCGATGAGTGTCTCTACATACCGACCGTACAGATGGTTTGGGACCACTTGCTCGAGATTCTGAAAAACATCCCCAAGAAGTGATGCACATGCTTAACACTTTGGCCATCGGTGCCTGCGTGGCTTTTGCAACAATGACAGCCTTTTCCTCGTGTGGCGACAGCCATACGGCGAAGTCGTATGCCAAGGAGTTCATGGAAGGACAAATGGCACGAGCCGATGTCGACTACATCACTTGGTCACCACTCGACTCCACCAAGCACCTCACCGACTCGGCGTTGCAAGTGATGCGCGCCACGGCCAAGAAGACAAGGCTGGTGAAGCCCGGCACGACATACCAAGCTCCCACGGCGAAGCTCAACTTCATCTCTCTGAGATATGCCATCGACAAGGACACGCTCATGGCAACATTTTATCTCGACGACAAGCTCACGGGCATCGTCGGCGTGAAAGCCAACCCCGTGGTGAAACCATAAGCTGAGCCAAAGGCAACAAAAAAAATAGCAAGCAGGAGGTAAACATCCGTCATTGGTGTTTACCTCCTGTTTTCGTAAATGTAAAATATTATCGCCCAAAGTTTAATACTTGAAAACAGATCTTCCTGAGCTGATTTTCATACAGCAGTGGCAGGTCTTGTGCCTCGATCCCTTCAAGCGCCAATTTCAACTGGCAACAATATTTATTTTTGCAAATAAGGCACATTATTGTCGCTTTCTGCTCCCTTGTTTAGATTATTTCGTACATTTGCATATGAAATATATTGATACTTTACATAATAGCATGCGCAAAAATGCTTTTTTTTGACACATCCGCCTGTCTATATACGTATAGGATTAATGGTCATAAAACTCCTGCGCTTGCATTGTTTCTACATTTATATTTACAAAACCATTTCATGAAGAGACTGATTTTTACATTACTCCTTGCGCTGGCATTTTCAATAGGCATCCGAGCTCAGGCAAACAATGGCGTACCACAGGCAAATGTTTCTCATCTGAGGTTTCAAGGCATTCCAATTACGGGAAGCATAAAATCTTTTGGCCAGAAGTTGCTGCAGAAAGGCTATAAGCATGACACCCCCGGCAACTCCGAAACATTCACCGGGAAACACATGGGAAGGAAGGTTAGGTTGCATGTATATCAATATGAAGGGACGGTTTTCTCCGTGGAGGTGGATTTTCTCTTGAAAACGAAGTCGGACGCCGATGACCTGCAGCAACAACTGCTTGGCGGACTACGCCTGAAATACCCAAGACTGCAAGAAGACACCGAGCACAGTGGATGGGGAACAGACGAGTCGGGCGAGCGCGTTTACGCTTATGTAACACAAGTTCCAAGAGAAGCGAAAGGCCAGATTGACTGGAAGAACTTGTTGGGTGAATTCACCTTCAACCTGTACGAACTGGTGATGGGCGACTATTCTTATCAACTTGCATTCTACTATACAGACGAATACAACAAGCCTGAATGGAAAGACGCACGAAAGCAATATATGAAAGACCGTAAGGCGAAGCTCGCCTTGTAGTTGAAAGCAAGCTATAATAGTAGAGATATGGAAACAGTAATAGGATTAGTCTTTGGCCTTGTGATTGGATTCTTCATAGGGAAGTTGATTATGGTGAAGTCGTCGGGTGAAGAAAAGGCACGACTTATGGCCCAAGCGCAGGTCTTGAGCTCCGAGGCAGAACAAGCCAAGAAACAATTGGAGCAAACCATAGCACAGTCAGAGAAAGAGAAGGAAGACATTCGCTCCCAAGCAGAAAAAGAGAAAGAAGTCCTTTGTGCCAGATTCGACAATGAGAAGCTAAGCATGAAAGAAAACCAAGATGCCTTTCTGGAAAACGAGCGAAAGCATCAGGCCGAGGAAATCCAAAACCTGAGAGAATCACAGGAGAAACAGGTCGCATCTCTCACGGAATCCAATGAGAAACAACTTCAAGCTCTCAGGGAGTCTCACGAGAAGCAACTGACGGACTTGAAACAACAGATGGCTAACGAGCGACAGTATGCCGCCAAGCTCCGCGAGGAGAGCGATGCGCAATGGGCACAGAAACTCGAAAGCTTGCGACAAGAGATGCAACGCATGACCGCGGAACAGCAGAAAGCCGCCGCAGAGCAACTTGCAGCCAAGCAGTCGGCCCTGCAAGAGAACAACCGACTGCAGATGGACGAACTGCTGAAACCTATCAAGGAGCAGTTCGCCGATTTCAAGAAGTCGGTTGAGGAGAGCCGTACCAGCAACGAGGTCAGCAAGAAGGAACTGCAAAGCACTTTCGAGGCCACCATGCGCCTCTTCCAGCAGGAGCAGCAGCAAGCCGTGGCAAACATCAAGGAGCAAACCATGAAGATTGGTTCGGACGCTGCCAACCTTACCCGTGCGTTGAAGGGCGACAGCAAGATGCAAGGCGACTGGGGAGAGATGGTCTTGGAGACCATCCTGGAGAACAGCGGCTTGCGAAAAAACGAGGAGTTCTTCATACAGGAGAACACAAAGGATGAGAACGGCAAGAACTTCCGCCCAGATGTCATTGTGCGATTCCCGGAGGGCAGGAGCGTGGTCATCGACTCCAAGGTATCGCTGACGGCCTATACCGATGCCATTGCCGCAGACAACGATGCCGATCGGGAGCGACTGATGAAAGCCCATGCACTGAGCGTGCGCAAGCATATCGACGAACTCGCGGAGAAGGATTATTCAAAACTCGTGGACGATGCCATAGGCTTCGTACTGATGTTCATACCCAACGAGACGAGCTACATAGCGGCAATGAAACAACAGCCAGACCTAAGTCGCTATGCATACCAAAAGAAAATCATCATAATCTCGCCAAGCAACCTCCTCATGGCGCTCCAACTCGCCTACAACCTCTGGCAGTATGACCGCCAGAACAAGAACGTGGAGAAGATAGTGAAGACCGCAGCCGACCTCTACGACAAGGTCGTGACTTTTGAGGATTCCTTCACCGGCATTGGCGACTTGATAACCCGCCTGTCAAGTACTTACGACAAGGCGAAGAAGCAGCTCTACGATGGAGCGGGCAACGTGATGCGAAGGGTGGAGAACTTAAAGGGCCTCGGTGTAACGCCAAAGAAACAAATCAAGGGGCTGGAGGAGTAGAATCGTCGGCCAGGACCTTTATGTTTCTCATCAGTCCCTCATATTTGGCTCGCTTCACGGCTGAGCCTTTGAAGAGCCTACGATAGTCATCCACCGTCAGGTTGTCCCATTTTTGTCGCGTCATATCAAGCAATTCCTCACGCGGCTGTAGCAATGGCTCCGTGCATGGCTTGGCAAAACGATTCCAAGGGCAAGCGTGTTGGCAGCGATCACAGCCATAGAACGTGTCGCCCATGGCGGCCTTGGCATCGTCCGACAACTCGCCACGGTTCTCTATGGTCTGGTACGACAGGCATAGCCGTGCGTCGAACTTAGTGATGTCGCCATAGCCCTCCACGTGTTCTATCGGCAGACAGATGGCATGGGTGGGGCAAGCATCCACGCAACGATGGCACGTGCCACAGCGGTTGAGCTTGGGCTCGTCGGGCTGAAGCTCCTCGGTGATAAACAACTCGCCAAGGAAAAACTCACTGCCAGCATGAGGGATGATGAGCTGCTGGTTCTTGCCTATCCATCCCAACCCGGCTTGCACGGCCCAATAGCGTTCCAAGACGGGTGCAGTGTCAACGAAAGCACGATAATCCGCAAAGCCCACATTTTCCGCCAACTGACGCAACTTTTGCTTCACTATGTCGTGATAGTCAAGACCCAAGGCATAGTCGGCAATCTGTGGTTCACCATCTGGCAATCTGTGGGCAGGGAAATAATTGAGGGCCACCACCACGATGGTCTTCACCCCTGGCACGAGCAGACGAGGGTCGAATCGCTTGTCGAGATGGTTGCTAAGATATGCCATGTCGGCGTTGCCGCCTTCTGCGAGCCAATCAAGGTAATGACGCCTCATGGCGTCGGTCACAGGAGCGGCCTTGGCAAAGCCGCAAACGAAAAAGCCGAGGCGGGAAGCTTCGGCTTTTATATTGTCTTTCAATGATTGACCTGTGAGCATATTACATAAGTATGCTAATCGGTTAAACAATGTCTATTCGAATGTCTTGAACTCATAACCTTGCTCTTTAAGCCACTCAAGGCTCTCTGGCAGGGCCGTGCGCAACTTGTCTATCGCTTTCAGCGAGTCGTGGAACGTTATGATGGAGCCATTGCGGGCATATCGCTTCACGTTGTTCACTACATCCCTTGCGGTCATCCACTTGGAGTAGTCGCGCGTCACGAGATCCCACATTATTATCTTATAGTACCTGTTCACCCACCAATACACATCCGACTTCATCCAACCGTGAGGCGGCCTGAAGAGATGCGCCTTAATCAGCTCATTGGCCATGGCCACGTCTTGCCCATAGGTGATGGCCATGTGTTTCAGGCTTCCGAGATGATGGAATGTGTGGTTTCCCACCTGGTGCCCCTCCTCCACTATGCGGTTGTAGAGGTCGTGGTATCTCAGCACGTTCTCCCCCACCATGAAGAAAGTGGCCTTTGCGCCATATTCCTTCAAGGTATCGAGGATAAACGGTGTCGACTCTGGTATGGGGCCATCGTCGAAGGTGAGGTATACGGAGTGGTCGTGCCGGTCCATTCGCCAAATGGCCTTTGGATAAATCCAGCGCAACCACTTCGCCGGTTGCTCGATGAACATCGCTTGCCTGTGTTATTGCTGTGGCATCGTGCCGCCCTGCGCCATATAGCGCGAATAGAGTCGCTGCATGGTGTCTTGTTGCTGCTTGGCGAGCTTAGCGTCGAAGAGCTTGGTCACCTCAACGGTCTGGTCCATTATGGACAACTGGGTCAGCACGTCGCGAGCCGACTGCTGGAAGCGGATGCCACGCAAGCTGAGATAATAGTTGACATATTGCTCTGCCACGCTGAACACCTTCTTGTCAAGTTTCGTGGCGTTGGCCTTGTCGCCAATGAGGGCGTAAGCCTTGGCGAGGTCTGAGCCGCCCGACATATAGTTTATCGGAACGTTGTACTCGGGTATCTCCTTCATTGCCTTGGTCAGGGCTTTCTTGGCGAGGTCTTTCCTGCCATCGGCGATGAGGTGCAAGGCGAGAGTGGCGAAGAGGCGACGATGCGTGTAGCACATCCTCATCACGGTCTCGTCTATGTACAGCCCCGGCTGCGACAGACCTCCATAGCGGAAGCGTTCCATCATGTTGTGATAGGTCTTCATGGTGTCGAAGTTCTTCGCGCCAGGCACATTCGTGGTAAACGGCGTTATGCGGTTGGCAAGGCCTTCCTGCACGAAGTTGTCGCCAAGGTTCATGAAGTTCTCCTCGCCCACGGTCACGGCCACATAGAGCGGACGCGTCCAGTTGCACTGGGCAATCATCTCAAGCATCATGAGGTCGTTCTTGTAGAGCGCGCTCTTGCCCTTGAGCGAGATGACCATGCGGTCGGGAATGGTGTCTGAGGCCATCAGCATGCCGCTCTTTCGCACTGCGTTCTTGTCGATAGTGACATACATGGTGTCGGTAGGAATGACATGGAAGTCTGGGTTCTTGGAGCGCACCCAGTATTTCAAGATGTTCTTCAGCTCAAATGGGTCGTTGCCGAGCTGAGCCTTTGCTTGTGCCGGATTCTGCTTGTAGAACTGCTTTATCTGTTCCTTCAGCGACGGCTGAACCTCAATATACTCGTTTGTGCCTGAGCAGTAGTCAAGTCGTGGCCATGTTATTGGCACGGCTGGCGAGTTGTAGGCTGGGCGCTTCATCTGGTCGATATACCAGTCGGTCTGCAGGTAAGAGAGGTTGCAGACGCGTGCGTCAGTCCTAACGCCCTCTGTCTCCTGGTTGTACCAGAGCGGGAAGGTGTCGTTGTCGCCATTGGTGAAGATTATCGGGTTGCCCTTGTCTTGCAGCGACATGAGGTAGTTTTGGCCAAAGTCGCGGCAGGTGTAGCGCCCGGAGCGGTCGTGGTCGTCCCATGTCTGCGACACCATCTGCAATGGCACCATAAGGCAGAGCACACCTATGACAGCGGCCAAGGCCACGCGGTTCATCTTAACACGCTTGCCCAAAATGTCGTAGAGGGCTGCGACGCCCATGCCGCACCATATGGCGAAGGCATAAAACGAGCCAGCGTAGGCATAGTCGCGCTCACGAGGCTGTACGGGGGTTTGGTTAAGGTATATCACGATGGCGAGACCTGTCATGAAGAACAGGAAGAACACCACCCAGAACTGCCTTATGCCACGACGGCCACGGAACGCTTGCCAGAAGAGACCGATAAGACCGAGGATGAGCGGCAGGCAATAGAACACGTTGTGCCCCTTATTGCCGCCAGGGTTGGTCACAGGGTCATAGGCTTGCAGGTCCTTCGGCAGTTTAGACTGGTCGCCAAGCCTTGCGTTGTCTATGAACGGTATGCCAGTGATCCAGTTGCCATGCTCCAGCTCGCCATTGCCCTGGATGTCGTTTTGGCGGCCGGCGAAGTTCCACATGAAGTAGCGCCAATACATGAAGTTGCACTGGTAAGACAGGAAGAACTGTATGTTGTCTATCTGCGACGGCACCTTCACTGTCATCTGTTCGCCGCAACGGTCGTAGGGCACTTCCGTGCCGTCCACTCCTCCCATCCACGACTCATAGTCCTGTGCGTGGCTGGCGTCGTACATTCGTGGGAATATCATGTTCTGCGCATAGACATACTTGTCCTTGTGCGTCACCACAAAGTAGGAGTCCTTCTCGTCTTTTTTCGACTTCTCCTTTCGGCTGTACACAGGCGCGCCAGACTTCATGACCGGACGGCACATGTCACCGTCTTGCTGCAAAGCCACCTGCGAGGTGTAAGCCTGGCCGTAGAGCAGTGGGCGGTCGCCATACTGGTCGCGGCTTAGGTAAGAGCCAAGTGTGAAGATGTCCTCAGGCGAGTTCTGGTCCATTGGTGGATTGGCCACGGAGCGAATCACGATGAGGGCGTATGAGGAATAGCCTATCATCAGCATGAGCATGCAGAGCAGGGCGGTATTCTTGAAACGGGAGGTCACGAGATACACTGGCTTTTTCTCGACGATCTTCTTGCGGTTGAGCAGGATGGCGACCACGGCGAGCACGACGACACCAATGCCCAACGCTGACCAGCCATAGCCGTAGAACGGTATGCCGATGAGGGCGAACGACAGGAGAAACGAGATATTCTCGCGCTTCTTGCTGCGCGCTGCGAAGCTCTCGTAGATGGCCCAGATGGTGCAACCCACGAGGCAGGCTATATAGATGATAAGACCCGTGTTGAACGGCAGGTGCAGAATGTTGACGAAGAACAGCTCAAACCAGCCACCCACGGTAACGATGCCAGGCACCACGCCATAGAGCACGGCGGCAAGTATGACAAAGCTGATACAGAGGGCTATGAGCGAGCCTTTCACCTCCACGTTGGGGAACCGCTTGTAGCAGTAGACCAGCACGATGGCGGGGAGACACAATAGGTTGAGCAAGTGCACGCCGATGGAAAGTCCGGTCATGTAGAATATCAGCACGAGCCAACGGTCGGAGTGAGGCTCGTCGGCATGGTCTTCCCACTTGAGGATGAGCCAGAACACCACGGCAGTGAAGGCAGATGAATAGGCATACACCTCACCCTCGACGGCTGAGAACCAGAACGTGTCGGACCACGTGTAGATGAGAGCGCCCACCATGCCCGATGCCTCAATGGCTATCAGCTTGGCCAGGCTCATCTCGCTCCAGTCTTTCACGATGAGTTTGCGCGTGAGGTGCGTGATGGTCCAGAAGAGGAACAGGATGGTCGTGGCCGACAATAGTGCCGACATGGTGTTGACCATTCGTGCCACCTGCGACGGGTCGCTCGCGAAATGGGAGAAGAGGTTGGCGGTGAGCATGAAGAACGGTGCCCCTGGCGGATGGCCTATCTCCAGCTTGTAGCCCGTGGTGATAAACTCCGGACAGTCCCAAAAAGAGGCTGTCGGCTCAATGGTAGACACGTAGGTGAAGGCGGCAATAACAAAAGCCAACCATCCAAGCACCGTATCCACTAAACGGTATTGTTTCATCTTTACACCTTATAAATACTGTTGAGTTATTGCAATAATTCCGTGCAAAGTTACTCAATTTATCACAGTTGACAAATATATTGCCTTTAAATATTCTACCAACACAAGACAATCTTCCGCAAAACAACGACCTATGCTATATTCCTACCCCAATTAGGGATAGCATGGCGACCGCCGCTTTGAACCCATGACAGTTTATTAATTCTGTGGACACGAATTAATCCTTAATTCCGCAACACCATATTTAATTTAATATTTTTATAGGCACCTGAGCAACAAAAAGTTGCTCAGAATTTTGCCATATCAGAAGATTCACTTAACTTAGTGTTGCAATTGAAACCAAGCAAATCTTCAACAGACATGGCAAAAACACACATTAAATCTGAGGAACTCACTCCGTTCGGAGGATTTTTTCGTCAGTGACGGCCCACTTGATGAAGCACCTGTCCCGGATTCAACCGAAAAAAACTTGAGTTTGGGAAACAATGTGAAATATTTTCTAAGACGAACACGATAAAACAATGATTGGAAGAAAAGCAATAGTGATGGGTGCCACGTCGGGCATCGGAATGGAAGTGGCCAAGCTATTGGCCGAGCAAGGTTGGCAAGTGGGGATAGCCGGCAGAAGGCAAGACAGATTGGAAGCTATCAGCCAGAGCAATGAGGGTATCGTGTGCTATCGGCAGATAGATGTCACGAAAGACGACGCTCCCCATCTTCTGCGAGAACTCATCAAGCAACTTGGGGGCATGGACTTGTATTTCCATAGTTCCGGCATTGGGTGGCAAAACAACGCTCTCGACATCGACAAGGAACTGGCGACCGTCGACACCAACGCCATGGGGTTTGTGAGGATGGTGGACACCGCTTTCAATTGGTTCGTCGAAAAAGAGACATTCCCCAATAGGGAGAAATTCGAGGCTCGGCATCCACGGCACCAAATAGCTTGCATCACCTCCATTGCAGGGACAAAAGGCCTTGGAGCGGCACCGGCCTATTCTTCCACCAAGCGGTTCCAGAGCCATTATCTCGAATGCCTCACCCAACAGGCAAGCATGCGCCATCTTCCCATTTCCATCATCGACATCCGCCCTGGCTTTGTCAAGACAAGCCTCATCGCGGGGAAAGACTACCCTTTGCAGCTCGAAGCAAAAAAAGTGGCACGCGGCATAGTGAAGACGATAGAGAAAGGCCGATGCGTCAAGTTCATCGACTGGCGATACGCCATTCTCGTCTTATTCTGGCGACTTATCCCACGATGGCTATGGACGAGATTGACATTCGCCAAGTAGCTCATCTCACAAACGACAGTCAACGAAAAAGGGTAAGTCCCCATGACAATGGGAACTTACCCTCCAGTTTTTATAACTGTCAACAATCGTTTATTTGACTTCTATGCGCTTTGTGTCTTTTTTCGGCTCCTCCTTGGCCAACTTAGGAATTTCGATTCTCAAGACACCGTCGCTAACCTTGGCAGAGACTTTTTCTTGGTCTGCGTCCTCTGGCAGGGCATAGCTCTGAGAGTAGCTGCTGTAAGAGAACTCGCGGCGCAAGTAATGCTCATTCTTCTTCTCGTCTTTCTTATCTTCCTTGTGCTCTATGGAGATGTTCAAGTATCCATCCTTGTCGATGTTCATCTTGACCATGTCTTTCTTCAAGCCAGGAGCGGCGACTTCCATCGTGTAGGCGTTCTCGTTTTCCTTCACGTTGACAGCGGGAGCCGTGGCGTTCATGCGAGGCATCAAGTCCGTGTCGAAGAAGTTGTCATTGAACCAACTGTTCAACCAATTTGAAACGTTCTGGTTATTTCTACGAGCTAACAACATAATGTAAAACCTCCGGTTATATTTTTATCGTCCTTCCTTCGCCTTGCGGTTCCGTCGGGGCTTTTGTTTTTTGTTTATCAGTTAAAACGCTTCGGCTTTCGAGGCTCCGGGAATCTTTCGAACCCCCCAACTGTTATTCATCAGGGTTCTCATTCGCTCCCTTGCCTTTCGGCTTCGGCTTTCACCCTCATCAGACGCAACATTCGTGCCAACGGCCATCGCATGTCCATGTGGGCGATGTTTGCCAAAACTGGCAAGCACCCTTGCCAGAAATGGCATGAAAAGATAAAAATTTTAAGCATTGCTGCCAAGAAAAGGCAAACAGGGATGTGGCAACGAGCTGAAAATAAACGTGAAAACATTTCATGCGGAAGTGAAATATTAATATCTTTGCAAATGGATAATGAAAACTTCAAAAACCAACGGCAACAGGCTATCACCGAAACACGACATGCACATTAATATCATCATAGCAATGCCTGGACTGACACTTGCCGCCATCGCGATTCAAGCGTGAAGCCATCGCGATTCAAGCGTGGAGGCGACGCGATTCAAGCGTGGAGGCAGCGCGATTCAAGCGTGAAGGCAGCGCGATTCAAGCGTGAAGCCGAAGCGATTGTACTGGCAAGCCACTGCCTTAGTCATTTTTAAACATTTCTTAGGTAATTCATCTCGCTCGTTACCAAATTTTTCATTACCTTTGCAAAGGATATTGGCAACCAAAAAACTATCTAAAAAACATAAAGATCGCGATGATTGGCAAAAGCCCCATACCATATACACTTGATAATCTTATATTATGCTTAAAACTATAACTATCAAAAAATTCTTTTCCGCGGTTCTCCTCGCGGGAATGTCTCTCGGCGCACAAGCTGGAACCTACACCCAATATGTCAACACCGCCATCGGCACGGGTGGCCATGGCCACGTGTTCTACGGCGCGAACGTGCCTTTCGGCCTCGTGCAGCTCGGCCCCACGATGGTGACGCGCGGTTGGGACTGGTGCTCTGGCTATCACGTCAGCGATGACATCATCATCGGTTTTGGCCACACACATCTCAGCGGCACTGGCATCGGCGACCTCGGCGACGTGGCGCTGCTCCCCGTGGTGAGCGACAACGAGAGGCAGACGACCATCAACCGCTCCACCGAAAAATGCGTGCCGGGCTTCTACACCGTGGTCACTGGCGACGGCGTGAAGGCGGAGCTCACCGCCACGTCGCACGCTGGCCTGCACCGCTACACCTTCCCCGATGGCCGCACGCCCATGCTCAGGCTCGACCTAAAGCAGGGCATTGGCTGGGACAAGATGTACGACTGCCACTACGTGCAGCTATCCCCTACCGCCATCTCGGGTTACCGCTACTCGGCAGGCTGGGCCAAGGACCAGCGCGTGTATTTCTACGCTGAGTTCAACCGCCCCGTGACAATGGCACGCCAGGAGGGCGACTCCGTGGCCTATGTGCGCGCCGCCGACAATGGCGGGGCGGCCATCATGGCGCGCGTGGGCATCTCTGCCACGTCGGTCGACGAGGCGCGCGCCAACCTTGGCAAGGAACTCACATCGTGGAACCTTGAGCAGGTGAAGGCACAGGCCGACAAGACGTGGGACGAGGAACTGGGCCGCGTGCGCATCGAGACGACCAACGCCGACAACCGCACCATCTTCTACACCGCGCTCTACCACACCATGATAGCCCCATCGGAGATAAGCGACGACGACGCCACAATGGGCAAGCGCTACACCACCTTCTCGCTCTGGGACACTTACCGCGCGCAGATGCCGCTCATGACGCTTATCCACCGCGACCGCTGCGCCGACATAGGCAACACGTTCATGAGCATCTTCGCCAAGCAGGGCAAGTTGCCCGTATGGCACCTGTGGGACAACGAGACCGACTGCATGGTGGGCAACCCCGGCGTGCCCGTGCTCGCCGACCTCGTGCTAAAGGGGCTCTACACCAACAAGGAGGAGGCGTTCACCGCGCTGAAGACATCGCAACTGCTCGACGAGCGCGGCCTGAAACAGCTGCGCGAGTATGGCTACATCCCGTTCGACAAGGACACGACCAATGAGACCGTGGCCAAGGGTCTGGAATATGCCCTGGCCGACTGGAGCGTGGCACAGGTGGCCAAGCAGCTCGGCAAGACCGACGACTACAACTATTTCTTGAACCGCAGCAAGAGCTACTCCAAATATTTCGACAAGAGGGTCAACTTCATGCGTGGCGTGGACAGCAAGGGACACTTCCGCGACAATTTCAACCCTTTCCACTCAGTGCACCGCTTCGACGACTTCACCGAGGGCAACGCATGGCAATACACGTGGCTCGTGCCTCACGATGTTCACGGTCTCGTGAACCTCTTTGGCAGCGAGAAGCGTTTTACCAAGAAGCTCGACTCCCTCTTCGTGGTCCATGGCGACCTCGGCGAGAACGCCTCGCCTGACATCAGCGGTCTCATCGGCGAGTACGCCCACGGCAACGAGCCAAGCCACCACGTCATCTATATGTACAACTACGTGGGCCAGCCCTACAAGGCCGCCCCACTGCTGCGCCAGGTGTTCAAAGAAATGTACTTCAACGCGCCCGACGGTCTCAGCGGCAACGAGGACGTGGGTCAGATGTCGGCATGGTATGTCATCTCCGCTTGCGGTCTCTACCAGGTCGAGCCTGCCGGCGGCAAGTTCATCATCGGCTCGCCTCTCTTCGAGAAAGCAGAGATGAACGTGGGCGACGGCAAGACGTTCACCGTACTGGCAAAGAACAACAGCGACAAGAATATCTACGTGCAGAATGCCACGCTCAACGGTAAGCCATTGAAGAAGAGCTACATCATGTACGATGACATCGTGAATGGCGGAACACTCGAGCTCGTGATGGGAGCCAAGCCTTCCAAGTGGGGCACGGCAAAGGCTGACCGTCCTTGAGCTTCACGCGTTTCATCGCACACTGATCGAATCAGAATCCAATAACAAGACATTATTTTAATGAAGAAATACATATCCGTATTATTCGCGTCCATGATGGCATTGCCGACGTTGGCGGTAGAGAACCCCGTGGAATATGTCAATCCGCTGGTCGGTTCCGAATCGTCTTTCGCGCTGTCGACAGGCAACACGTACCCCGTGGTGGCGATGCCCTGGGGCATGAACTTCTGGACGCCACAGACCGGCAAGATGGGCGACGGGTGGGTCTACACCTACGATGCCCACAAGATACGCGGACTGAAACAGACGCACCAGCCCAGCCCGTGGATCAACGACTATGGCCAGTTCTCGCTCATGGCTACGGTGGGCAAGCCTGTCTTCGACGAGACGGCTCGCGCATCGTGGTTCTCCCATATGGGCGAGACCGTGAAGCCTTATTATTATAAGGTGTATCTGGCCGACTACGACATCAAGGCGGAGATGGCCCCCACGGAGCGTGCCTGCCTGATGAGCTTCACCATGCCAGCCACCGACAGCGCCAACATCGTGGTCGACGCTTTCGACAAGGGCTCGGCCATAAAGGTTGACATGGCGCGCCAGTGCGTCACGGGATACAGCGTGCGCAACAGCGGCGGCGTGCCCGACAACTTCCGCGACTATTTCGTGGTGACGTTCGACCGCCCGTTCACCGTCAGCTATGAGAACCATGGCGAGCACAGCGGAGCCATAGTGACGTTCCGCTGCAAGCGTGGCGAGAAGGTCACGGCGCGCGTGGCCTCATCGTTCATCAGCGAGAAGCAAGCGTGGCAAAACCTCAAGGAGGTGGAAGGCAAGAGCCTTGACCAGGTGAAGGCGGAGGCAAAGAAACGCTGGAACGACGTGCTCGGACGCTTGGAGGTAAACGACGACAATGTGGATCGCCTACGCACATTCTACTCGTGCCTCTACCGCTCAACGCTCTTTCCCCGTAAGTTCTATGAACTGACAGCCGAGGGAGACACCGTGCACTACAGCCCGTACAACGGCAAGGTGCTGCCCGGCACCATGTTCACCGACACGGGCTTCTGGGACACCTTCCGCTGCCTTTTCCCATTGGTCAACCTCATGTACCCTTCCGTGGCTTCGGAGATGCAGCAAGGTTTGGTCAACGCCTACAAGGAGAGCGGCTTCCTGCCAGAATGGGCAAGTCCCGGCCACCGCGACTGCATGGTAGGCAACAACTCGGCGAGCATCGTCGCCGACGCGTGGATCAAGGGCATACGCGGCTACGACATCGAGACCCTGTGGCAGGCCGTCGTCCACGACGCGCACGCCAACCACCCCACAGTGGGCTCGACGGGAAGGAAAGGTTGGGAATACTACGACAAGCTGGGCTACGTGCCTTGCGACGTGGGCATCAACGAGAGTGCCGCGCGCACGCTGGAATACGCCTACGACGACTGGTGCATCTACCAGCTCGGCAAGGCACTGGGCAAGAAGAAGAAAGAGATTGAGCCTTACTACAAGCGTAGTTTCAACTACCGCAACCTCTTCTCCAAGGAATACAACCTCATGCGCGGCCGCAAGAAGGATGGCTCGTGGGAGACACCGTTCAACCCGTTCAAGTGGGGCGGCGTGTTCACGGAGGGCAACGCGTGGCACTACACGTGGTCGGTGTTCCAGCGTCCGGAAGACCTCATACGGCTCATGGGCGGAGAAGACAAGTTCAACGCCATGATGGACTCGGTGTTCAACCTACCGCCAGTCTTCGACGACAGCTACTATGGCCAGGTCATCCACGAAATTCGCGAGATGCAGGTCATGGACATGGGCAACTACGCCCACGGCAACCAGCCCATACAGCACATGATATACCTCTACGACTGGAGCAACCAGCCGCGCAAGGCGCAATACTGGGTGCGCGAGGTGATGGATCGCCTCTACAAGGCCACGCCCGACGGCTATTGCGGAGACGAGGACAACGGTCAGACATCAGCATGGTACGTGTTCTCCGCATTGGGCTTCTACCCCGTGTGCCCGGGCAGCACCGACTATGCCATCGGCACGCCATGCTTCAAGCAGGTGAAGCTCCACCTGGAGAACGGCAAGACGACCGTCATCAACTGCGATGCGCCCGCCAAGCGCTTTATCCAGACGAAGACCGTGGACGGGCAACCATCATCGTCCAACTTCCTGAGCCATGGCACGTTGACCAGCGGAAGCCGAATCGACTTCAAGATGGAATGACAACCAAACGACAACACAAACAAACCCAATAAACTCGCAAACCAAAAAACCATGAGAAAAACATTTTTAGTGTCGCTCCTCATGATGTGCCTCACGTCAGTGGGCGCAACTGAGAAGGCAGACTTTGCCAAGGTAGTCCCCGCACCCGACAAAATCAGCTATAACCCCAAGGGTGGCGACTTCACCCTGTCGGCCTCTACGGTCATCAGCTACACCACCGGCAATGCCGACATGGAGCGCAACGCAGCGTTCCTGGCTCAATACGTTAAAGACATGACCAAGCTTGAGCTTGGCAAACAAGCCGCCAAGGGCAAGGCAAAAGCGGGCATCAGCCTCGTGCTCAACGCAAAGGCGAAGCTGGCTCCAGAGGCTTACGAGATCGTGGCCGACAAGCGCGGAGTGACCGTAACGGGAAAGACCGCCGCTGGCGTGTTCTATGGCGTGCAAGCTCTTCGCAAGGCTCTGCCAATTCTGAAGGACGCAGACAACGTGCTGCTGCCAGCAGCCACGATAGAGGCTGCTCCACGCTTCGCCTATCGCGGCATGATGCTCGACTGCTCACGCCACTTCTTCCCGGCAAAGTTTGTCAAGGAATACATCGACTTGCTGGCCCTGCACAACATGAACCGCTTCCACTGGCATCTCTCCGACGATCAGGGATGGCGCTTCGAGGTGCCTGGCTATCCACGACTCACGGAGGTTGGCTCCAAGCGAGCCCAGACAGTGCTTGGCCACAACAGCGAGCTTGAGGACGGTGTGCCTTACGGTGGCTACTACACCGACGACGAAATCCGCGATATCGTGAAGTATGCCGCAGAGAGATATATCACCATCGTGCCTGAGGTGGACATGCCTGGACACATGACGGCCGCACTGGCCGCCTACCCTGAGCTTGGTTGCACTGGCGGCCCTTACAAGACCGGTGAGTTCTGGGGCGTGTACAAGGACATACTGTGCGCCGGCAACGAGAAGGTATACACTTTCATAGAGAAGACCCTTGACCACATCTGTGAGCTCTTCCCCGGAGAATACATCCACATCGGCGGCGACGAGAGCCCACGTGTGCGCTGGGAGAAATGCCCCAAGTGCCAAGCCCTGATCGCCAAGGAAGGACTGAAAGACTCTGACGGCTTCACCAAGGAGGCACGCTTGCAAGGCTACTTCGCCAAGCGCGTACAGAGATACCTTGAGAAGAAGAACCGCAAGGTAATCGGTTGGGACGAACTGTTGGAATGCGACGTGGACACTACTGCCACGATCATGTCATGGCGTGGAGCCGAGCCGGGAGCCAAGGGCGCGAAACTTGGCCACGACATTATCATGTCGCCAAACAGCGCGCTCTATTTCGACCACTACCAGTCTAAAGAGACTGGCTCTGAGCCACCAGCCATCGGCGGTTTCTCCGACGTGGCCAATGTATACAACATGGAGCCTGTGCCAGCTGAGTTGGCGTCATCTGTCAAGACACACATCAAGGGCGTACAGGCCAACGTGTGGACAGAGTACATACCCTACACCAACCAAGTGGAGTACATGGTCTTGCCACGCATGGCAGCCCTCTCCGAGGTGCAGTGGTTGCAGCCAAGCAAAAAGAACTTCGAGGCTTTCAAGAAACGCGTGGACGGCTTGCGCCACATCTACGAGCTTTATGGCTACAACTACGCTCACCACCTCTGGCCAAACGAGTTCAGAAAAGTGGCAAAGCAATACTAATCACCTGTAAATGAACATACAAAGAACATTCATGACGGCAGCCGCGCTGACTGCCGTCTTTTTGACTTTTGCCAAACAAAAAACCACGCTACCATACCGCAACGCATCACTGCCAGTGGAGCAGCGAGTGAGCGACCTGCTGAGTCGTATGACCCTTGATGAGAAGATAGGTCAGTTGCGCTGCACGCTCGCGTGGGACTATTATAATGTCATAGGCCGCAAGAGAGTGGTGCCGTCTGAATCGTTCAAGAAAGACATAGCCGACGGCAACGTCGGCATGCTATGGGCGACCTACCGCGCCGACCCTTGGACGAGGAAGACTCTCGACAACGGCCTCAACCCACGCCTGGCCGCGCTATGCGGCAACGCGTTGCAGAAATACGTGATAGAGAACACGCGCCTCGGCATACCACTCTTCCTCGCTGAGGAAGCTCCACATGGCCACATGGCCATAGGCACTACGGTGTTCCCGACAGGCTTAGGCCTCGCGGCAACATTCGACCACGACGTGGCACGCCGCGTGGGTGCTGTCATAGGCAAGGAGGTGCGCCTGCAAGGCGCGCACATAAGCTATGGTCCTGTGATTGACCTATGCCGTGAGCCACGATGGAGCCGTGTGGAGGAAAACATGGGCGAAGACCCCATACTCGCCGGCAACATAGCGGCGGCGGAGATAGAGGGACTTGGCGGTGGAGACATAACAAAGCCATACGCCACCATACCAACGCTGAAGCACTTCATCGGCTACGGCACGACAGAAGGAGGACACAACGGCGCGCCAACATATCTTGGCAAGAGGGAGATAAGGCAATTTTTCCTGCCACCGTTCCGCATGGCCATCAAGGCCGGGGCATTGTCTGTGATGACGAGCTACAACAACCTCGACGGCATACCGTCTTCCATGGACGACTATTACCTGAAAGGAATATTGAGAAATGAGTGGAACTTCAAGGGCTTCACCGTTTCCGACCTTTACAGCATAGACGGAATTGAAAGCACACACCACGTGGCGCGCGACCTCACAGAGGCCGGAGCCTATGCTCTCAACGCTGGACTGGACGTGGACCTTGGCGGTCGAGCCTACGCCAACCTGGCAGAGGCAGTGAAGCGCGGACTCACCACTGAGGCAGCCATCGACTCAGCATGCGCCAACGTATTGCGTCTGAAGTTCAAGATGGGACTCTTTGAGCATCCTTATGTGGACCCCGACAAGGCCGCCAAGGGAGTGCGCTCTGCCGAAGACGTGGAGGTGGCGCACCAAGCCGCGCAAAAGGCCATCACGCTCTTGAAGAACAATGGCGTGCTGCCTCTCAAGAAAGACGTGAAGGTGGCTCTCGTTGGGCCAAACGCCGACAACGTGTACAACATGCTTGGCGACTACACCGCTCCGCAAGACAACGGGAACGTGAAGACCGTGCTATATGGCATGAAGCAGTATCTGCCAGAGGCCAATGTCAAATACGTAAAAGGTTGCGCCATACGCGACACCACCAACAACGACATTGACAAGGCCTTGGAAGCGGCACGACAGGCCGACGTGGTGATTGCCTGTGTGGGCGGAAGCAGCGCGCGCGACTTCAAGACAAGCTACAAGGAGACTGGCGCGGCAGAAGCCAACAGCAACACCGTGAGCGACATGGAGTCGGGCGAGGGCTACGACCGCGCTACACTCGGACTGCTTGGCTTGCAAGACAAGTTGCTTAAAGAACTCAAGAAGACAGGCAAGCCGCTCGTGGTGGTGTATATCGAGGGACGACCACTGCTTAAGAATTGGGCCGCCGACCACGCCGACGCACTCCTCACGGCCTACTATCCTGGCCAGGAGGGCGGAAGGGCCATTGCCGACGTGCTCTTCGGAGCTTACAACCCTGCCGGGAGACTGCCAATCAGCGTGCCACGCGCGGTGGGACAGTTGCCGGTTTACTACAACAAGAAAGCCGAACCGCAAAACTATGTGGAGATGTCGGCAAAGCCCCTTTACGCCTTCGGCTACGGATTGAGCTACACCACGTTCAAATATTCCAATCTCAGCGTCGCACAGAAAGACGCGCGCCATTTCACTGTGTCGTTTGACGTGACCAACACGGGCAACCGCGACGGCGAGGAAGTGCCACAGCTCTATATCCACGACGAATTGGCTTCTGTGGCGCAACCCGTGATGCAGCTGCGCGCGTTCGACCGCAAGGCCATAAAGGCTGGACAGACACTGCGGTTCTCATTCGAGATTGGTCCCGACGAACTTTACGTCGTAAACCGCGACATGAAAGAGGTGGTTGAGCCTGGCGACTTCACGGTCATGGTGGGACCGTCAAGCGACAACATTCTCTTGAAAGGCAAGATAACGGTGCGCTGAAAGCTACTTACACATCAGGCATCCAATTGAAATTAATCTTATTCTTATAGTAATCAATCTTATTCTGTAAAGACATGAAGAAAATAATTACCCTTGCATTCGCGTGCTTGCTCTCACTGAATATGTTCGCCCAACAGCGTGGCGACGTGATGGAGCAAAGCGACGGATACGTCTGGCCCACAGACCAGAAGGTTCTCAACAAGCTCAGCAAATGGCAAGACCAAAAATTCGGCGTGCTATTCCACTGGGGACTGTATTCCGTGCCTGGAATGGTGGAGAGCTGGGCCATCTGCGACGAGGACTGGATAACTCGCGACACCACCCAGACCTACCAGCAATACAAGGACTGGTACTGGGGACTGGCAAAGAAGTTCAACCCCACGAAGTTTGACCCGACTCAATGGGCGAGCGTGATGAAGGACGCAGGGATGAAATACATGATTTTCACCACCAAGCATCACGATGGCTTCTGCATGTTCGACAGCAAATACGACGATTTCTCTATCGCAAACTACGCTTTCAAGGACAACCCCAAGCACGACGTGCTGAAATACGTGCTGCAGGCTTTTCGCGACAAGGGCTTCATGCTCGGCACTTATTTCTCAAAGCCCGACTGGCACTCACAAGACTATTGGTGGGATGTGTACCCAACGAAGCGCGGACGCAACGTCAACTACGACATCAAGAAATGGCCATGGCGCTGGAACCGCTACAAGCAGTTTGTATACAACCAAATGTGCGAGATTACCGACCCACAACGCTATGGCAACGTGGACATCCTATGGCTCGACGGCGGCTGGGTGTGCAAGGAAAACAACCAAGACATAGACATGCCCCACATAGCAGAGGGCGTGCGTCGCAACCAGCCCGGACTGCTAATCGTGGATCGCACCATAGGTGGTCCATACGAGAACTACCAGACACCGGAGCAGACCATTCCAGCTAAGCAGCTCAACCATCCTTGGGAGAGTTGCATCACGCTGACCAACGACTGGGGCTGGGTGCCTCGGCCTACATGGAAGAGCCCGGAGAAGGTAATCAGCACGCTCATGGAGATAGTGGCCAAGGGCGGCAACATGGTGCTTGGCGTAGGGCCAACGCCAGAAGGCCTGATACAGCAGGAGGCCATAACCCGCTTGCAGGCCATTGGCAAGTGGATGCGCGCCAACGGCAAGGCTATCTATGGCACCGTGGCGACAAACAACTACCATAGTGGCGACTTGTGGTTCACGGCCTCGAAAGACGGCAAGACAATCTTCGCGCTCTACCCATCAACCACTGGCAAGCCTGCTCCTCAAACCCTCACGTGGACAGGCAACGTGCCAAAGGGCAAGGTGACACTCGTGGCCAATGGCAAGAAGCTCAACACATCCGTCAAGGGCGATGCCGTCACCGTGACGCTGCCAGAGGGCACGGTCAAGGCCGGTGAGCCTTTCGCGCTCGAGATGCGTGTCCGCTAAACGGCACCATAATACCAAAAACAAGATTAACATTAAACCATGAAGAAAATATTGTCAACCACGCTTCTCGCGCTGGCGTGCTTCTCACAACACGCCAACGCGGGCGACCTGACGAGATATGTAGACCCGATGATTGGCACTACCAACTTCTCGGTCTGCAACCCCGGAGCCGTACTTCCACACGGACTGATGACCGTGACCCCATTCAACGTGATGGGATCTGACCTCAACCAGTTTGACAAGGACAAGCGTTGGTGGTCTGCGGCATACGAGTACAACAACGTGTACATGACCGGTTTCGCCCATGTTATGCTAAGCGGCGTGGGATGCCCAGAGATGGGCACGCTGCTCACCATGCCCACCACCGGCAAGCTCAACGTGGACTACCACGACTATGGCTCCGACTACGAACAGGAGACGGCAAAGCCGGGATACTACAGCGTGAGACTGAAAAAATACGGAGTGAGGTGCGAGATGACATCCACATTGCGATCATCGCGCGAGCGGTACACGTTCCCAAAGGGCGAGAGCCACATCCTCGTTAACATTGGCGACGGTCTCACAAACGAGGTTGGCGGCAGCGTGAAGCGCGTGAGCGACACCGAGATAGAGGGGTTCCGCATTCTCGGCACGTTCTGCTACAATCCGCAGGCCGTATTCCCAATGTATTTCGTGGTGAGGGTAAACAAGAAGCCACTGTCGTCCGGCTTCTGGAAGTTGCAGCCCAAGATGGACGGCGTGAAAGGTGAGTGGGATCCAGACAATGGCAAATACAAGCTATACAATAACTACGGACGCGACCTTGCCGGCGACCGCATAGGATGCTACTTCAACTACGACTTCGCCGACCAACAGGAAGTGGAGGTGTCCGTGGGCGTTTCTTTCGTGTCCATCGAGAACGCGAGGGAGAACCTCGACGTTGAGCAACGCGGACTGTCATTCGACGACATGGCGCGCAAGGCCGATGACGAATGGGAGAAGACCCTTGGCTCCATCACTGTGGAGGGAGGCACGGATGCGCAGAAACGCATGTTCTACACCGCCCTCTACCACTCGCAGCTGGAGCCGTGCGTGCTTCAGGATGTCAACGGCCAATACCCCATGATGGAGAAAGACAGCATCGGCCACACCGACGGCACGCGCTACACCGTGTTCTCGCTTTGGGACACATACCGAAACCTGCACCAGCTTGAGACGCTGCTCTATCCTGACCGCCAGGTGGAGATGGTGCGCTCCATGATAGACATGTACCGCGAATGGGGATGGATGCCCAAGTGGGAACTGTTCGGCCGCGAGACGTGGACCATGGAAGGCGACCCAGCAATACCCGTCATCACGGACACTTGGCTTAAAGGCCTGCGCGGCTTCGACATCAACACTGCCTATGAGGCCTTCCGCAAGTCGGCCACTCTTCCTGGCAAGGACAACAAGATGCGTCCCGACATAGACCCTTACATCAGCAAGGGCTATATACCATTGGGATGGTTCGCACAAGACCAGTCGGGCGACAACTCCGTGTCGCACGCCCTCGAATATTATGCTGCCGACGCGTCATTGGCACGTCTCGCTGAGAGCCTCGGCCACAAGCAGGACGCAAAGCTATTCCGCGAACGCAGCCTTGGATACAAGCACTACTACGACAAGCAGACGGGCACACTACGCCCAAGGCAGAAAGACGGCTCGTGGATCACGCCCTTCAACCCCAACGACGGTGCCAACTTCTCCAACGCGCCTGGATTCCATGAAGGCTCATCGTGGAACTACACGTTCTACGTGCCTCACGACATTGCCGGACTCACCAAGCTCATGGGAGGCCAGAAGAAGTTTGTTGAGCGTCTACAAAACGTGTTCGACAAAGGCCTGTACGACCCTGCCAATGAGCCTGACATTGCCTATCCGTATCTCTTCAGCCGCTTCAAGGGCGAAGAGTGGCGCACGCAGGAAGAGGTGGGCAAAATCATTTCGAAATACTATTCGGACAAGCCTGACGGCATTCCTGGCAACGACGACACGGGCACCATGTCAACATGGCTAATATTCTCCATGCTTGGCTTCTATCCCGACTGCCCCGGTGACCCAAGCTACACGCTCACAGCTCCAGTGTTCGACCGTGTGACGCTGCATCTCGACAAGCGTTACTACCCTGCCGGAGACCTCACCATCGTGACGCGCCGTCAAACGCCTTCGGCACACATCATAAGTTCGATGACGCTTGGCGACAAAAAGTTGAACTCTTACCGCATCTCGCACAAGGACCTTGTGAAAGGCGGCACACTGGTGTTCAACCTGAAATAATCAGGCCCTGGTGAGCGCGCGTGCGCTCACACTTCTACCCTACAATAACCTATTTGGCTCAAAATGAGGCACTATCTATACGTCATGGCCACTGTGGCATTGCTGCTTTTCCTGCCTTCGCGCGGAAAGGCGCAAGCCGTGGCTTTCAATTACGACATAAAAAACGGTTTGCCAGACAATTCCGTCAACTGCATCACGCAAGACCGCAATGGTTTCATGTGGGTAGGCACGTCAAACGGACTCGCAAGGTTTGACGGCCTTTTCTTCACCGTGTTCAGGCACGACCACGATGATGCCTCAACCATTGCAAACAACAACATCCATGCGTTTCACGCCAACAGGCATGGATTCTATTTCTCAACCGACCTTGGCGTGGATTTCTATGACAACAACGACAACAGGTTTCACCACTGCGTGTTTCCTGGGCAGAAGACCTACAACCGCATCCTCACATTCGCATCCACGTCAAAAGGGTTGTTTGCCACCGACGACATTGGCCGATTGTACACAGTCCAAGGCACGATGTTCATACGTGTCCGCAAAGACATGCGCGCCTATGCCATAGCCACCGTGAGTGGCTACGGACAGCAGGAGTGCATTGTCGCGACAGGCAACCATAGGCTCACGCTCATGTCGGCCGATGGCAAGCGCGTGTTGTCGTCTGTCAAGACGCCTATTGGCGGCACAAACAAGAACGTGGTCTATTACAGCAAAAGACAACGCAAGCTATATGTAGGCAACGGCATAGGCACAAGTTCGGCAGCCTACAAGATAGAGGACAACCGTTTAGTGGAGTGTGCCGACCACGTGCCGGCAAACCTCAAGGCCGTAACCGACTTCAATGGCGGCACGGCGTTTGCCACAGACGGTCAAGGGGTCATGGCCCTCGATGGAACCAACAAACGATGGCTCAAAGAAGACCACGGAGCGATATGCGGCAACGCCATCTACTCAGCGTTTGCCGACAACGGTGGCAACCTGTGGATTGGCTCCTATCGCAAGGGCATGACACAGTTTCAACAACGCGGACTGGCGTTCAACCTTATCAGCGAAGCCACACACACACTGCCTTTCGACCTTGTGACAGCCGTGACATCGCAAGGAGGCAACGTATACATAGGCATGGACGGTGGCGGCATGAGCGTGATGTCCAGGAGCACACACTCCGTGACAACGACCTACACGTCGGCCAACAGCGACCTATGGGGCGACAATATCGTGTCGATGGTCGCCGATGCCAACAGCGTGTGGATGGCTGTCTATAACAAGGGACTCACGAGATTCGACACCAAGACCCACCGTTTCACCAACTATGACATTCCTCTCCGCAGCAACCATGGCGACATAATATGGACCATTTGCGACAGCCACGACGGCAACCTATGGATTGGCGGTCGCGACGTGCAGGTATTCAATAAGAGCAAAGGTACGTTCCATCCTGTCAAGGAACTAATAGGCTCTGAATGCCAGGCCATTAGCCTAAACGGCCAGTATGTATGGGTGGGCACGCCATACGGAGTTTACAAAATCGACAAGAAGACTCTGCGAGTGGTCAAGCATTACGACAAGGACACCAAGGGCATGCCCCTGAGCACAAACAGCGTGAGGTATCTCTATGCCGACAGCAGGGGACGCGTGTGGGTGTCGTTCAGCTACGACGACATCTGCTGCATAGACGAGAAGAACGGCAAGGTGACTACCTACGACATGTCGCAAGGACTCGAAAACGAGACCGTCACCGGCATCGTGGAGTCGCGCTTCGGCCACATGGTGTTCGCCACGAGCAACGGCCTTTATTTCTTCTTCCCCAGCAATGGCAATTTCATGCGGTTCGACCTCGACAACCAGATTCCGGAAAGCTACAACTATGGGGCGTGCCACGTCGATGGCAACTGCATGTATTTTGGCTCCACGGAAGGCTTGGTATGGACCACCGACATGGCCATACGCCCAAGCACGCTGTTCTCGCGAGTGTCGTTCAACGCGCTGAGCCTGGCAAACGGTCGAAGCCTGAGCCTCGGTATGGGCAACAACGAGCCTATCGTGCTGCATCACAACGAGAACTATTTCACCATACACTTCTCCGTGCCAGAATACATGGCCCCACGCGCCATTCGCTTCTCATATTACCTAAAGGGCATGGAGACCGAATGGAAAGACATGACCGACCATCGTGAGGCGCAATACACCAATGTGCCCCCAGGCACGTATGAGTTTATGGTGAGGTGCACCGACCTCAACGGCAAATGGACTCGCCCTTCAGTGCTTCGCATAACGGTGCTGCCGCCATGGTATCTCACATGGTGGGCAAAGACGCTGTGGGCGTTGTTGATAATAGGCATTGCCTACCTTGGAGTATGGCTCTACATGAGAGAGCTGAAGCTGCACCACAAGATGCAGCTGGCCGAAATGGAGAAGGAGAGCCAGCGGAAAATCGACGATGCCAAGATGAACTTCTTCACAAGCATCACGCACGAGCTCCGCACGCCTGTCTTCCTCATAGCCGCACAACTTGAGGAACTCATCAACAACAATCAGTCGATGGTCAACGTGCCCAAGACATATCTCATGGCCATGCACCGCGGAGCCGTCAGGATCAACAAGCTCATAAGCCGCGCCATAGACTTCAGGAAGATGGACGAGGGCAAGCTAACCCTGAAAAGGCAAAGGATAAACGCCACGGCTTTCGTGCGTGACCTCGCCGACGACTACATAGACCTGTGCGACCAAAAAGAGATAGACTTCAACTTGTCGCTGCCCGACCATCCCGTATGGGCCATGATGGACGGGGAGAAGATTGAGATGTGCATCAACAACCTCATGTCGAACGCCTACAAGTACACCAACGCCAACGGGCACGTCACGCTGAGCGTGGAAGACAATGCCGACTATGTGGTGTTCAGCGTAAAGGACGATGGCATAGGCATAGTGCCAAAGGCGAGGGAGGAAATCTTCCAGAGCTTCTACCGCACGCGGCGCGGTGAGGCTCACAGCCAAGGCGACGGCATTGGCCTCGCCTTCGTGCAGAAGCTTGTGGAACTGCATGGCGGCAAGATGCAGCTTGAGAGCGAAGTGAACAAGGGATCCACATTCTCGCTGTTCATACCAAAAGACGGCAACGTGACTGATGCCACGCCTGCGGAAACGAAAGAACCCATCGTTCAAGCAACGGAAGACGAAACGCAAGGCAACGACAGCAAGCAAGAGGGAGACGCTGAGGACACCGTCCAAGCCGCCGTCAAGTCGCAGGTGAAGAGCAACCCGACCGCCACGCACACCATATTGCTCATAGACGACGAGCGCGACATCGTGCGACTGCTCGAACGCAACCTTGTGAGCGACTTCCACGTGCTCAAGGCATACAACGGCAAAGAAGGGCTGGAGATAGCCGCCAAGTCGCTACCCGACCTCATCGTGTGCGACATGATGATGCCAGAGCTCGATGGCCTCGAATTCCTGCGCACGCTCAAGAACGACAAGAAGCTGCGGCAAGTCAAGGTCATTATCTTCACTGGCCAGACATCAGAGGAAGAGCGCATCAAGGCATACGATGCCGGAGCCGATGCCTACATCACCAAGCCTGTGTCGCTCAAGCTACTGCGCACGAGGATAGACCGCCTGATAGCCGAGAGCGACAACGCCGCGCTCACCACGTCGATAGCCAAGGGGAAAAAGTCGTACAACAAGGAAGAGCAGATCTTCCTCCTGAGGTGCCGCGAGATAATAGACGACAATCTCGCCAACCCTGACTTCAACGTAGACTTCCTCGCGCAGAAACTCGCGATGAGTCACTCCACTCTCTACAAGAAGCTGAAGCAGATGACAGGCATGTCGCTCATCGAGTTTGTCAACGACTACAAAATCTATAAGGCCGTGACGTGCTTCAAGGAGGGACAAACCAATGTGGAACGCGTGGCCGAGCAATGCGGGTTCAGCGACATTAAGAATTTCCGCACGCAGTTCAAACGCAAGATGCAAGTCACGCCCAAACAGTTTGTGCAAAGCTTGTGACAATGCGACCATCGCGGATTATGATAACATACCCATAGCAAAAGGGCGATTTTGGTGAAAGCAAACCAAAATCGCCCTTTTTTATATTAAAATGTAACCAAAGGCAAACACCCTTAAATCGTAACTTTGCAATCGAGAAAACCAAAAACTCATATTATGAACAAACCAAACATACGCTATCGTTTTAGCGTCGTCGCCGTTGCCACGCTTCTCCTGGCCACGACGTCCAAGGCTCAACAACCCATCAGATACGACATACTCACTTCACAGCCACGCCAGCACATTGAGCACTTCGGCGCGAGCGACGCGTGGAGCATGCAGTTTATTGGCCTGTGGCCGGAAAAGCAGCAAGAGCAAATAGCCGACTGGCTCTTCAGCACCGAAAACGACGCGCAGGGCAAGCCACGAGGTATAGGCTTATCGATATGGCGATTCAACCTTGGAGCCGGAAGCGCGGAGCAGGGCGACAGCTCACACATCAATTACTCCACTCGCACGGAGTGCGTGCTGCGGAAAGACGGCACCTACGACTGGTCGCGCCAGGCCGGACAACGCCATTTCCTCAAACTTGCCAAACAGCGTGGAGTGCCATACCTTCTTGCCTTCTGCAACTCGGCTCCGGTATATTTCACCAAGAACGGCCTCGCCACCAACACGGGGCGCGGCGGCACCATCAACCTCAAGGACAACTGCTACGACGACTTCGCGCGATACATGGCCACGGCCATCAAGGGCATAGAGAGCCACGACAGCGTGAGGATAGACTACATAAGTCCTGTGAACGAGCCAGACGGTTCGTGGAACTGGCTTGGCCCCAAGCAGGAGGGAAGTCCGGCCACAAACCGCGAGGTGGCGCATGTGGCGCGCGAACTCGACAAGGCCTTGACCAAGGCCAAGCTCGACACCAAGATTTTGATAAACGAGGCGTGCGACTATCGCTGTCTACTCGGCGTACACGACGCGGGATGGCAACGCGGCAACGAGATTAAATCGTATTTCAGCTCCGACAGCACAGCAACCTACGTTGGAAAACTCAAGCACCTGCCACAACTCATCGGAGCGCACAGCTACTGGACAAACACGCCCGTGAGCTTCATGCGCGAAATGCGAAAGAAAGTGGGCGAGGCGTGCGAGAAGCAAGGCATAAAGTTTTGGCAGACTGAGATTTGCATCATGTCAAACGACAAGGAGATAGGCGGTGGCTCAGGTTATGACCACTCCATGAAGACCGCCCTCTATGTGGCGCGCGTCATACACCACGACCTTGTATATGCCAACGCCGAGAGCTGGAGCTGGTGGAGGGCAGCTGGCGGCGACTACCGCGACGGCCTGTTGCGAGTGTACAGCAACGACAACTGGAAGACTGGATGGGCAACCGACTCCAAACTGCTTTGGGCATTGGGCAACTTCAGCCGTTTCGTAAGGCCAGGAGCGCAACGCTACACCATGGAAAAGCAAGGAAGCAATGTGGCCGACGCTGACGACTCATGCACCGATCCCAAGGGGGTGATGTGCTCAGCATACCGCAACGCTGACGGCAAGTGGGCTATCGTGGCCATCAACTACTCGGAAGACCAGAAGCCTGTGGCATTCGCAATGGAGGATGGAGCAGCCAAAAAATGGCAAATGTACCGCACGAGCGACACGTCGGCGGAAAGCCTCGCGCCCATTGGCACAACAGACGGCTCCACAACACTCGCACCAAGAAGCATCACCACCTTCGTGGAGCAATAGCCATAAGACACGACTTTTAAAACTTAACGAACATAGATGAGACAACTGAAAAACTATCTGATGGCGGCGATAGCCACCGCAATAGTGGCCTTTCCCACACCTGCCACGGCGGCAAGGACGAGCTCCACGTTTGGCGTGGGCGACAAGACTTTCCTGCTCAACGGCAAGCCCTTTGTGGTGAAGGCGGCAGAGATACACTATCCGCGCATACCGCGCCAATATTGGGACCAGCGCATCAAGATGTGCAAGGCCCTTGGCATGAACACCATCTGCATATACATCTTTTGGAACATACACGAGCAACGCGAGGGAGCGTTCGACTTCACTGGGCAGAACGACGTGGCTGAGTTTTGCCGCCTGGCAAAGAAAAACGGCATGTACGTCATCGTGCGACCCGGCCCATACGTGTGCGCTGAGTGGGAGATGGGCGGACTGCCATGGTGGCTGCTCAAGAAGAAGGACATTCGCCTGAGAGAGCAAGACCCCTACTTCATGTCGCGCGTGGACATCTTCGAGAAGAAGGTGGCAGAGCAACTCGCGCCACTCACCATCGCCCACGGAGGCCCAATCATCATGGTGCAGGTGGAAAACGAGTATGGCAGTTATGGCGAGGACAAGGCATACGTGGCGCAGATTCGCGACACCTTGCGCAAATACTGGAACACCACTGGCGACAAGTCGAAGGACGTAACACTCTTCCAGTGCGACTGGAACTCCAACTTTGAGAAAAACGCCCTACCCGACCTCATCTGGACAATGAACTTCGGCACTGGTGCCAACATCGACGACCAGTTTCGCCGCCTGCGCGAGCTCCGCCCCAACACGCCGCTCATGTGCTCCGAGTTTTGGAGCGGATGGTTCGACAAGTGGGGAGCGCGCCACGAGACTCGTCCGGCCAAGGACATGGTGGATGGAATAGACGAGATGCTCTCCAAGGGCATATCGTTCTCGCTCTACATGACCCACGGAGGCACTTCGTTCGGGCACTGGGCAGGGGCCAACTCGCCGGGATTCGCGCCCGACGTGACATCATACGACTACGACGCGCCGATAAACGAGTATGGACTGCCCACGGAGAAATACTGGGAACTGAGGAAGACCCTCGCCAAATATTCCGACAAGAAACTGCCCGACGTGCCCAAGAAGGCCGCTGAGGTGATAAGCGTGCCTAAGGTGACGCTCAAAAACGTGGCTCCGATATACATGGGCACGGACAGCACGGCCACAAGCCGCGAGCCGCTCACCTTCGAGGACATGAACATGGGCTATGGCTCGATGATATACAACACCGACCTGCCCGAAACGGCCAATGGCTCCACGCTCAACATAGACGGCCACGACTTCGTGCAGGTGTTTGTCAACGGCAAGTATGTCGGCAAGATAGACCGCGTGAAAAACGAGCGCTCGCTGCCTCTGCCCGCTACCAAGCGTGGCGACAAGCTAACCATGCTCGTGGAGGGCATGGGACGCATCAACTTCGGGCGAGCCATAAAAGACTTCAAGGGCCTGGTGGGAGACGTGACGCTCACGGCCGAGGTGGACGGCGACGAACTCACATGGAACCTCAAAGACTGGACCATGCGCCGCATAGCCGACGACTACCAGACGGCACGCCGCGCCATGACCACGCCGCAAGTCGACATGGCCCGCGGCACCGACACGCCCGCGAAGATAGGCTACTACCGTGGCACGTTTAACCTGAAGAAGACCGGCGACACATTCCTCAACATGGAGACTTGGGGCAAGGGCCAGGTCTATGTCAACGGCCACGCCTTGGGACGCTTCTGGAGCATCGGCCCACAGCAGACGCTCTACTGCCCTGGATGCTGGCTCAAGAAAGGCAACAACGAGATCGTGGTGCTCGACGTGGTAGGACCTAAGCAAGCCGTGGTGTGGGGACAAGACAAGCCTGAGCTCGACAAGCTGCAACTGGAGAAGTCGGCCAAGCACAACAACATTGGCGACAAGCCAGACCTCAACTCATCCACCCCCGTGGCGCAAGGACAGACAAGCCCTGGCAATGGGTGGCAGAAAATAGCGTTCGCCAAGACGGCAAAAGGCCGATACCTCGCCATCGAATGTGAGTCGACACACGATGGCAAGCCTGTGGCCATAGCGGAGATATACCTGCTCGGCAAGGATGGAAAACGCATAGACCGGAACAATTGGAAGGTGAAATACGCCGACAGCGAGAACCTCATGGGCAACCACACTGGCGACAAGGCGTTTGACCTGCAGGAGTCCACATATTGGCAGACAGAGCAGGGCGCGCCCATGCCCCACCTTCTCGTGATTGACCTTGGAGCCGAACAAGAAGCGACGGCTCTCGAATACCTGCCGCGTGCCGAACAAGGCGCGCCGGGAAGCATGAAAGAGTATAAGTTCCATTTTTTCAATAGGTAAAGATAAGGTAAAAGACTTGTAAGACCAAAAGGGGAAAAGGCTGATTGCCTTTTCCCGGAGAGTTTAGAATCCCTCGGCCAAAGGCAGTTGAGAAACGCCCTTAGGCTGAGGGATTCTTTTTATCTTTATCTGTCGAACATTTTTTATTGGGCTGGCACAAGACCAGTCCCTGCATTGCAAAACCACAATCCTTAAAATATACGCCTAATGTGGAAAAACACCCTTATTTTACCAATTACACCCCATGCCCCATACGGCAAAAAACCTATTTTTGCAGCGAAACCAAAAACAAACAAGACCATGAGGAAAACCATAGGCATCATTACGACAATGCTGCTTGCATTGGCCATCACAGCCACAGGGGCATCAAAGGCCAAGCCAAAACAAGCCTCAACATTCCACCCAGGACAGATATGGCCCGACAATCGCGGCACACACATCAACGCCCACGGCGGCGGCCTGCTCTACGACAACGGCACCTACTACTGGTTTGGAGAGCACAAGAGCGACACCACGAGTTCGGCTTACGTGGGCGTGACCTGCTATTCGTCGAAAGACCTGACCAACTGGACTTACCGCGGCGTGGCCCTTAGCGTGACCGACAAAAAGGGAGACCCACTCGAAAAGGGTTGCATACTGGAACGACCCAAGGTGATACACTGCAAGAAGACCGGCAAATACGTGATGTGGTTCCACCTTGAGCTCAAGGGATTGGGCTATTGGGAAGCCCTCTACGGCGTGGCCGTGGCCGACAAGCCCACTGGCCCATACCGCTACGTGCGCTCCGGACGCGTGAACCCCGGCCGCTACCCCATCGAGTTCGGCAGCAAGGAAAAGGCCGTGCTCGACACGCTCGACTACCGCCACTTCCCCAATTGGTGGACACCCACATGGCGCAAAGGGGTGGAGCAAGGCATGTATACCAAGCGCGACACCAAGGCCAACGAGCACAGTGGCCACAAGTTCGTGGCCGGGCAGATGGCTCGCGACCAGACGGTGTTTGTCGATGACGACGGCAAGGCATACCACATCTACTCTTCAGAGGAGAACCTCACCCTGCAAATAGCCGAACTGACCGACGACTACACCGCCCACACCGGGCGCTACACGCGCGTGGCGGCAGGCGACATGAACGAGGCCCCGGCCATATTCAAGCATGGCGGCCGATACTGGATGATAACGAGTGGCTGCACTGGTTGGGCGCCCAACGAGGCACGCATGTTCTCCGCGCCAACGATATGGGGGCCATGGAAGAAACTGCCCAATCCCTGCAAGGGACCTGGGGCGGAAAAGACTTTCGGCGGACAAAGCACATACATATTCAAGGTGGAAGGCAAGAAAGACCTTCACGTGTTCATGGCAGACATCTGGCGACCAAAGCATCCAAGCGACGCGCGCTACGTCTGGTTGCCAATAACCTACCAAGCCGACGGCACGCCACAGATAGTGTGGAAAGACGAATGGAGCCTGAAAGACCATAAATGACGAGGAAACAGACTGACAAAGGGTGAAAAACAAGAAAATACCCTTTTAATACGAGAATAACCCTATACATCTTCCGTTGACTTGCATAAATTTGCGACATCAAAACCTCAAACGGGAAGGTATCTTAAAAACATAAAAACATTATAATTTATGAAACACAAAGCATTGCACTCTCTGACCAACAAGACGGCCTTCGTGTCGCTGTTGGCTCCGGCATTGTTAGCCTCATGCCCACAATCGGCATCCGCATCGGCAGCAGGCATCGGCATCACGCAGCAAAACGCGAAGAAGCTCACTGGCACTGTCGTCGACGCAAAAGGTGAGCCTATCATTGGCGCCACCATAAAGGTGAAAGGCAGCTCCACGGGCACCGTCACCGACATAGACGGCAACTTCAGCGTGGAGGCCAAGCCAGGAGTGACCCTCGAGATTTCATATGTGGGCTTCAAGACCACTGAGGTTAAGGCCGGGGCAAACATGAAAGTGACCCTTAATGAAGACAGCCAGTCGCTCAACGAGGTTGTCGTGGTCGGCTTCGGCACGCAGAAGAAGGCCAACCTCACCGGTGCCGTGGCCATGGTGGACGGCGAGGATCTCGCCGCGCGTCCTGTCACGTCGGCGGCTCAGGCCCTGCAAGGCATGGTGCCTGGCTTGCAGATTTCGCAAAACAGCGGCTCCATGGACGCCAAGGCCACAATCAACGTGCGAGGCACGGCGACCATCGGACAAGGCTCAAGCGGCGATCCTCTCGTGCTGGTGGACGGATCAGAGGCCGACATCAACACCATCAACCCTCAAGACATTGAGAGCATATCGGTGCTCAAGGACGCTGCGGCATCGTCCATCTACGGTTCGCGCGCCCCGTTCGGCGTGATTCTCATCACCACCAAGAAGGGCAAGAACGGAAAAGTGACCGTGAACTATAACAACTCGTTCCGCATCAGTTCGCCAATACGCCAGAAGCACATGATGAACAGCGTAGACTTCGCGTCATGGATGAACGACACCTACTACAACTCAGGATGGGGCACATATTTCTCAACCGACAGGATGAAGCAAATCGTGGACTACCACAACGCCAAGCAAGTTGGTCCTGGCACACGTCAGCTCGCCGACGGCACGCTGGTATATGGTATAGGCTCCAGCAACGGCACTACATGGGACGACGGCTACGCCAATGGCATAGACGACGTGGACTGGTACGACGCGATATACAAGAAGTCTACCTTCTCAATGGAGCACACGGCAAGCGTGAGCGGAGGAAGCGAGAAGTTCAACTACTACGCGTCGTTCGATTATCTCGACAACAACGGATTGATGAAGCTCGCCAAGGATAAGTTCAGCCGCTACGCCAGCAACGCGCGCATAGACGGCAAGATAACCGACTGGTTGAAGTTTAACTACGCCATGCGCTGGACCCGCACCGACTTTGAGCGCCCTGCCAACCTCACCGACAACCTCTACAACAACCTCGCCAGGCAGGGATGGCCAATACTGCCACTCTACGACCGCAACGGCTACTACTACGACTCGCCATCGCCAGCCCTTGGACTGGCCACAGGCGGACAGGACACCACACAGCGCGACGTGCTCAACCAGCAGGTTGGACTCGTGATAGAGCCTATAAAGAACTGGCTCACACACGTGGACTTCAACTACCGCACCGACTCTTCGCTTCGTCACTGGGGCAAGCAAATGACATACAATCACAACGTGGCTGGAGAGCCTTACGTGTACGACACCAGCAACAACGCGCACAACGAGGAGACCAAGGAAAACTACTTCAACTTCCAGGCCTACACCGAATACACGTTCTCCCTGGCCGAGAAGCACAACTTCCACGTCATGGGAGGCTTCCAGGCAGAGCAGATGAAGCAGACCAAGTTCTCGGCGGAGCGTGTCGGCATACTCGACCCATCGCGTCCATACCTCGACCTCACCACGGGCTACGGATACGACGGCAACGCCGTGACGCCAAGCGTGAGCGGAGCCTACAACCAGTGGCAGACGGCCGGATTCTTCGGCAGGTTCAACTACAACTACGACGAGCGCTACCTCCTCGAGGCCAACGTGCGCCACGACGGCACGTCGCGCTTCCGCACCAACCGCATGTGGAAGACCTTCCCGTCTGTCTCGCTCGGCTGGAACATCGCACGCGAGAAGTTCTGGGAGCCTCTCACCGACGTGGTTAACACCCTCAAGCTGCGCGCCTCATACGGCTCGCTGGGCAACTGCAACACTACCAACTGGTACCAGACCTACTCCAAGCTCGAATACAAGCCGTCCAACGGCGAATGGCTGCAAGACGGCAAGAAGCCAAACACCGTGGCCGCGCCTAACCTCGTGTCGGACCTGCTCACGTGGGAGCGCATAGAGAGCTACGACATCGGCCTCGACTTCGGACTGTTCAACAACCGCCTCACGGGATCCTTCGACTGGTACATACGCGACACCAAGGACATGGTGGGCAAGGCTCCTGAGCTGCCCGACATCCTCGGAACGGCAGTGCCCGTGACCAACAACACCGACCTCCGCACGCAAGGATGGGAACTTCAGATAGCATGGCGCGACAGGCTGGCCAACGGCTTCGCCTACGGAGCCTCTGTGAACCTCTCCGACGCGCGCACCAAGATCACGCGCTATCCCAACAACCCGACAAACTCCATCGACACCTACATCGCCGGACGCTACATCAACGAGATATGGGGCTACGAGACTGAGGGCATAGCCAAGAGCCAGGAAGAGATGGACGCGCATCTCAAGGTAGCCGACCAAAGCTCCATCAGCAGCGAGTCGTGGGGTGCCGGCGACGTGATGTACAAGGACCTCAATGGCGACAAGAAGGTGACGCAGGGCATGCGCACACTCGACGACCACGGCGACCTCAAGGTCATAGGCAACTCCACGCCACGCTATCTCATGGGCATCAACCTCAACGCCAGCTGGAAGGGATTTGACATACAGGCATTCTTCCAGGGCGTGCTCAAGCGCGACTACTATTGCAGTGACAACTATGGAGGCGGCAAGGAGTTTCTATTTGGAGCCACAGGCTCAGGCCAGTGGTGGTGCTCCGGCATCACCGACGTGAAAGACTACTATCGCGACGCAAGCTCTTGGTCGGTGCAAAACGGCTACATGACAGAGAACGTCAATGGCTACCTGCCACGTCCACGCTACAGCGACATGAACACGCAGACACAATCGCGCTATCTCTTGAACGCCGCCTACATGCGCCTGAAGAACCTGCAGATTGGCTATACGCTGCCAAAGACCCTGCTCTCACACATCGGACTCACCAACGCGCGCTTCTTCGTGTCTATGGAGAACCTCTTCACCATCACGAGCCTGCCACACCAGTTCGACCCAGAGACCATCAGCTCGAAGGCCGCTAACGGCTATCCCCTGTCCAAGACATTCTCGTTTGGCGTGAACGTCACCATGTAAGGCAAGAGGACTACGGCAAATTGACGCAAACAAGGAAAAACACGCAGTCTAACATTTAAATCCAAGGAAAACATGAAACTATATAAATTATCAATAATGGCATTGGCTCTCTCGGCGACCATCGTATCGTGCGACGACTTCCTGGAGCAAGAGCCGCCTTCGTATCTCCCGACCGATGGGTTCGTAAACACGGAGAGCAACCTGCAAACGGCCGTCAACCAGCTCTACCAGGACATCCTGCCCGGACACGCCAACTGGAGCTACGGCATCTACGGCAACGACAAGAACACCGACAACCAGGTGGACTGGTGGCCTGACCGCAAGTTTGGCGACGGCCTGTGGAAGACGGCGCAATCGGGCGACACCATCAAGTGGAACCGCATACGCAACGTGAACTACTGGCTGCGCCAGGCCACGGCCGCATACAGCCAGAAGCAGATCAGCGGCGACGACAACAGCATACGTCAGTATATCGGCGAACTCTATTTCTTCCGCGCCTACGAGTATTTCGAGCAGCTCAAGAAGTTTGGCGACTTCCCCATCATCACCTCCACCCTGCCCAACGAGGAGAGCGCGCTGGTCAACGCCTACAAGCGTCGCCCGTGCAACGAGGTGGCACGCTTCATCCTCTCCGACCTCGACTCGGCCACTACGTTCATGAAGCCCGACTTCGAGAAACGCCACACACGCGTGAGCTACGACGTGGCCAAGCTACTGAAGAGCCGCGTGGCACTCTACGAGGGCAGCTGGCTCACCAACTTCAAAGGCACACCTTTCGTGCCAGGAGAGCAAGGATGGCCGGGCGCAAAGAAAGACTACAACGCCAATTTCAAGTTTGAGGCCGGAAGCCTCGACGCGGAAGCCAAGTATTTCTTCCAGCAGGCCGCGGATGCCGCCGAGGAGGTGGCCGAGAAATACAAGGGCCAGCTGAGCGTGAACAACGGCATCGTGCCGCAGAAGGACGGCGAGGACAACCCATACCTCGACATCTGGGGCACCGACGACATGAGCGACAAGCCCGAGGTGCTGCTATGGAGACAATACAGCAAGTCGCTGGGCATCTACAACAACGTGGAGGTTTCGGTGCAGTTTGGCAACAACGGCGTGGGTCTGACCCGCAGCTGCGTGGAGGGCTACCTCATGAAGGACGGCAAGCCTCGCTACAGCTCCTCCTACAAATACAACGACTCGACCATCGCCAACGTGGCCAAGAACCGCGACCCACGCCTCACGGTGTTCCTGAAAGTGCCAGGACAGAAAAACGTGTTCAAGAACATGTCAGCGACAGAAGACCACTTCGTGGAGACAGAACCAGTGCCTTCAATCCTCGGCCACAACACGGAGAAAAACTACTCAACCGGCTACGCCATGCGCAAAGGCGGCACGTTCGACAAGGCCGAGTGCGGCAACGGCACATGCTACAACGCCGCCGAGATTTTCCGCGCCACGGAGGCCCTACTCAACTACATGGAGGCTGAATACATGCTCACGGGGAGCCTCCACTCAGGCCACATAGTGGAATATTGGGAAGACGTGCGCAAGGCCGCAGGATTCACGGGCGACGCCGTGAACCCGCAGGTAACCATCGACGCAACCGACATGAGCAAGGAGAAGCTCGATTGGGGAGCATGGACGGCCGGCCAGCTGCTCACCGACAAGGTGCTCTACAACATACGCCGCGAGCGCCGCTCTGAGCTTCTTGGTGAGGGTCTGCGCGATATGGACCTGAAACGCTGGCGCTCTTACGACCAGCTCATCAAAACGCCATTCTTCAACGAGGGCATACACTTCTGGAACACGCCAATGGAGAAGTGGTACGACGCGAGCAAGGTGATAGCCGACGGATCAGGCAACGCCACCGTATCGAAGAAGTCGGACAGCGAGTACCTGCGCCCACAGCAGACCAACCTCAACAACAACAGCTACGCCAACGGACTGACATGGCACATGGCCCACTATCTCTACCCCATGCCATTGAAGCAGATGCAGCTCACCGCGCCAGACCACGCCACACTGGAAGACAGCCCAATCTACCAGAATCCGTATTGGCCAATAACGTCTGACTCACCAGCCGAGCAGTAGGCCAAGAAAACATCTTTTGGGGAATGTGCGACATTCCCCAAAAGGCAATGCCAAAGGAAAAGCCCCCATGCCAAATCAAGTGATTTTGATTCTGCATGGGGGCTTTCCCTTTGGCTTCTGATGAACCAAGACTAACCCGTGAGAAAACTCCCGCAACCTGTTTCGTCGCGACCATTTTCCAGCATTTTTGACCATGCTTCGGCCTTACGCTTGAATCGCGTCGCGATTCAAGCGTAAAGGCATCGCGATTCAACCGTAAAGCCGACGCGATTCAAGCGTGAAGCCGACAGGGGGTCTTC
>ERZ808270.172-NODE-172-length-41716-cov-23.318355_pt1 | contig 41716 bp, 34 predicted proteins | sample MGYA00521082_ERZ808270 | MGnify/ENA primary metagenome ERZ808270 (study PRJEB31516, sample SAMN03275594) | gut metagenome | biome: mammalia-associated habitat; material: feces | host: Papio cynocephalus | place: Kenya | collected 2012-07-27 ... | reverse complement strand
TAGGATACAAGATTCTCAATCTTGGCATAGGGGTTCGATTCCCCTATCGACTACAGTGTTTTCATGTATTAGTTTAGGTTGATAAGCTTGCAATTAGTCTTTCAGACTACTGCAAGTTATTTTTTTGCCCAAAAGTTTCCACTCTCTTTTTTATTCATTTATAACTTAACATCTCATTTCGCCTTATTTTATTTGGTCATCTCCCCTATTTCTTGTATCTTTGCATCATTCTTATACATAAAAGAACAAGACAGATGAAAAAACTGATTACTTTATGTTGTTGTCTGACAGCGATAACGACAGCCCAGGCACAAAGCCACGAGATATACAACCCCAACATCGCCTCACTGCAAGTCATGGCAGGAAGCGACTGGACAAGCTTGCCCATTGCCCAACTTGGCGGCAACGCTATCCATATCGACTTCGACGAACTAAGCCATGAGTACCATCGCTACACCTATCACATAGAACATTGCGAGGCAGACTGGTCTACCTCTCAAGACATCTATGAAAATGACTACATGATGGGCTATAACGACAACCTGACCATCGAGAACTACGAGCAGTCCCTCAACACGACACAACTATACACCCACTATAGCCTCACCATTCCCAACAAGGACTGCCGACTAACCATGAGCGGGAACTACAAGTTGACCGTGACGGACGACCAGACAGGCGACAAGGTACTCACCGCATGCTTCATGGTATATGAGCCAAAAGTAAAAATCGGGCTCGACTATGTAACCAACACCGATATCGACATCAACAAATCGCACCAACAAGTTAGATTCACCATCAACTACAACGGGACAAGGGTGACCAATCCCTCAACCCAAATCAAAACGGTCGTGCTACAAAACAGAAGATGGGACAATGCAGCCTACAACACCAAGCCAGACTATATCAGTGCCGATGGGCTACAATGGCAACACAACCGCCAACTCATTTTTGACGCTGGCAATGTGTACCGCAAGTTTGAGTTGCTCGACCTCGACCACCCAACCATGGGCATCGATGCCATCAACTGGGACGGAAAGTGGTTTCATGCCAAAGTCATGGAAGATACGCCACGCCCCAATTTCGTATACGACGAAAGCGCACAGGGTGCCTTCATCATACGAAACAGCGACAACAATGACTGCAACTACACATGTGACTACGCACAAGTTCACTTCACCCTAAAAACGAGTCAACAGCAAGGCGAGGTTTACATCAATGGAGACTGGACTTACGCCCCATCCCTACCGACCTATCGCATGCAATACGACGAAACAAGCAGATGCTATATAGCAACAATACCACTCAAACAAGGTTATTACAGTTACCAATATCTGATGAAGAAAAATGACAATAGTTACCAGCCTATCAATACCGAGGGAAACTTCTACCAAACAGCCAATCACTACGACGTACTCGTCTACTACCGAGGCAACGGAGAGAGAACTGACCATTTGATAGGTTGGGGATTTAACAAATAAGAAAAAGGTGTGGCATCAGTCATGTATATACCCTATCCCAATGGGACTATCAATACAAGACCGAAGCCATACCTTTTACGTTGCACTCCTAGAACTTCTTAAAGTACAAGCGGAGGGACTTAGAGGTCAAGATCATCTTGTCGCCTTTTAACTTCTCCTTGTAAAAAGGCTCTTCCAAATTATTGATGCCTAAGGAGCGAATGATGTCATTAATTGCATATACCGGAACGTCACCTCCATTATCGCCATTGTCTTGATGCCAATGATCCTCGTAAGGCGAATAAAGCGTGATGCTGTCAGCCGTCTGACGGAAGCGGAAGTAATAGGAGAAAGTATCGTCTTCCCTGATATACCTGCAAGAGACCAGCTTACATTGCACTCCCCAAAATATCTTCTTCTTAGACAAGTCCAAGACACCATTAGTGGCAAGCGTATCAATCCGCTCCAAATGCCAATAACCATCAAAATCGCCATTGTCACTCGACTCAACGGTACAAGAGGCAAGAGTTGACACCAAACAAAGCCCACTCACCAACAACATCAGCAGGCGTACACACGCTATTTTTTTAAACATTCTATTCATACGTATAACCTTCTACTTAAACATTCCCACCTTACTGATGGTAAGCTGGAAGCCTGCATTATGCCCCAGCATTTCTTCACTTCCGAAATCCATGCCATATCCTCCCTTCACGCTCCAGCCATGGCGGAACCGATAGTTGCCCTCCACCAAGAAGCTCACATTGCGATGCATCTTACAGAAAGGGATATTATAGGTTCCCCAACCCTTCTGGTAAGTAACGAGGCAACGATACCCTAGATGTTCAGTAGGTTCACCATCCCATCCCAGATGATAAGCCACAAAACGATTGTCCATGACCCAAATCCTGCCATTTGTATTATAGATTGGCGAGCGATAAAGCGGATTGCCTATCACCTGCCCCCAATGCTGCCATCCTGGATAATCGCCATGGTTGTAATAATCATCTACACCCGCCACATGATCGGGAATATTGACAGTATGGTCATGGTTGTATGGACCACTTTGATACTTGGTGTAAAGATATTCCAGTACCATGCTTTTGAGCCAGCTCCCATACTTGAAGTTTAGCTCTGCACCAAGCATCATATCCTTGAGCGCATACCTGAAATATCTATGTTTCTTATGCTCCTGCCAGTCGTTTTTTTCGCCATAACCATTATAATCCAAAAAGAACATCTGACTGTGATCCTCGAAGAAATGGTCCAAGTAAAGCCCTAGTCGCCATCTATCTGCATCATAGTTGAGACGCATTACCCACGATCCCAACTGATCGCCAGCGACATTGGCATAAAGACCATCCGTAGCATCAGAGCCACCAGGGAAAAAAGCATGCCAAAATCCTTTCAAGCTGGAATCGGTATGCATCTGTTCCAAGCCTCCCTTCCCATCAGGGATATAAGGCTTGCCACCAAATTCGGCAGCCATCTCCAATCCTAGCTCAAAAGACCAAGGACAAAAACGATTCTCATTACCAATACGCAGATAACCAGCCTTGCTGTGATAGAGCACTTTCTCAGCATATCGAGACTGACGCTTCGTAAAGTCCCGCTGCCACTTACCATCAGTCATAACACCATAAGCCATATGTCCTTTAAACTGAAGCCAACCATGGAGAATAGGTAACGTCCAATACTGGGGCAATGCCAAGCGCACCTGAGGCACAGGGCGAGCATTGATGCCCAAAGTCTGGCTACCACTCGATAAATCTTGATTTTTCAATTCCATCGGATACTCCTTGGCACCCACGGATAGTACTCCATGCAGCCAACGAGCCTCAACAAAAGCCTGCTGCACAATAAAATGACTAGTATAATGCATCGGCACTACCAAGTCAACACCATAGCCCACAGCCCACCTTCTGACAGAATCTATAGACAAGGCTCGTTGCACCGATGCCCGAAGATAACCATTGTTCTCATCCAGAGAACTCAATCCATGCTTATTGGCATTAAGCCACAATGGAGTTTTTCCCTTAGAAAAACTTCCTTGCATTTCCAAATGATAGCTGACATCTTCGCATAAGTCTAGTTTGCCGGCTTCTGCACCGTCTTGCCAAGCATACTGAGCAGAGACAGGTAAACAAGAACCAGCCAAAAGTGTAGTAACAATATATATACCCTGTTTATTCATCAAATCTTTTCTCTAATTTTACCTCCTAAATAACGCATTTTGGGCGATATTATTATATATAATAAGGTGTAAAGACCAAGAAATATAGCAATAGGGATTTTCCCCCGCCCCTTTAGGGAAAAACCTTGCCCCATACCCATAAATTGCTGTATCTTTGCATCAGAAATCAGAAAGATAGCCTCGCATGAGACTTCCGGACGACGATTCTAACAACGGAAATAGAACAATAAAAAGACATACAATTATGAAAAAGTTTATATTAGCCTTGGTTGCAATGTTCACAATGACATTCTCAACCGCAAACGCAATGAGTTACGAGCAAGCTCGCCAACAAGCTCTCTTCCTCACAGACAAGATGGCTTATGAGCTTAATCTCACCGACGACCAGTATGAGGCTGCCTACGAGGTAAACCTCGACTACCTGATGGGTGTCAATACCTACGACGACCTTTACGGTGTCTACTGGCGCCAGCGCAATATGGACTTAAGTTATATCTTGCTCGACTGGCAGTACAGAGCTTTCCTCAATGCCACCTACTTCTATCGCCCACTCTACTGGGATGGTGGTTACTGGCACTTCGGCATCTACGCTCGCTATCCACATCGCGACTATTTCTTCTACGGAAGACCTCACTTCTATGGAGTCTACCATGGCGGTCATAGTTGGAGAATGAATGGTGGAAGAAGTTGGTACTGCGGACGCCAATTTGGTGGGCCTCGCCCAGGTGGTCAGCCAAGAGTTGGAATGCGTGATGGTTTCAACCGTGGCGACTTCGGCAGAGGTCAGACTTTCGGAAATTTGCAGCGTCAGAGCAGCACTCGCACCACAGTAACTCGCGACCGCAGCTTTGGCAACAACAATAACCGCCCATCTGGATTCGGCAACAGCAATCGCCCTAACAACGGCAATTTCAACAACGCTCGCCCATCAAGCTCTAACAACGGAAGCTTCGGAGGCGGCAATCGCAGCAACAATGGTAGCTTCGGTGGTAGCAATCGCAGCAACAGCGGAAGCTTCGGTGGCAGCAATGTATTCGGTGGCAACCGCAGTTCATTCGGCAACAACCGTGGTTCATTCGGAAGCGGTTCTACCAATAGCCGCCCATCCAACGGCGGGTTCACCCCTCGCTCCACAACACCTAGCAACAGTTCGTTTGGCTCTCGCAGTTTCGGAGGAGGCTCAAGCAACCGCGGTAATGGTGGTGGTTTCGGTGGCGGAAGTTCTTCACGCAGCAACGGCGGAAGCTTTGGTGGTCACAGATAAACAGCAAATACATGCAATAAAGATATAAACATGCAATAAAGATATAAATTAGAGAGTATAAACAAAAGGGAGCCATTCCTTGAACAACGATTCAAGAATGAGCTCCCTTTCCTTGCTTCTTATGGGAAAAGATACACGACCGAACAATATAACTGGACAGCCAACACATAGATGAGAAAAAGCGGAGCAGCCTTACCTATACCCGAAGATAGGGCATGGAAAACCTCCCCTACACTTTTCATTTTGTCGCTCATCACGCCAAAGCTGATGCTCATAACAATGACGGAGAAACAGACATAAGGCAAGATACTGCGACTGAAACTGCTGTCTATCAGTCCGCCCATCACATTCAGCAAGATGGCATGAGGCACAATGGTCAGTGCCAACATGACCAATGTAAAAACGACCAACTCCAACAGAACCAGACGCAGAGCGATTCGCTGCCTATACTCCGAACGCTCAAAACACAGGAGTCCACTGCCATGGAGTGCGCCATAAGCCAAGGCTATCAACAACAACCACACCAGCACTGGCGAGCAAAGGTTCTCCACAAAGTTACCAAAGAACCATCTGATGCCCTCCGCACTTAGCAAGGAGCGCAGAAACTGCTCAGGCATAGCAGCGGTCAACACCCATGAGACTATCCCCAACATGATTTGCAGGCAGAGAAGCACAAGTGCCAACCACCCCCCTATACTATTCCTCATCAGCGTGAAGATTATCTATGTCGAGTATTCGGAGCTCACAAGCCCTCACCACCAGTCGAGTGGCATTGATTCCAATACCATTGTTTCCGTCGGGGAACAACTTCTGCACCAACTCATTCTGTCGTTTCTCCAAGCTCTTCACTCCGAAAGGCATGCCACGGAGATTCGTAATCTGCTCCTTGGTATAACCGAGGGCCAAATGACGAAGGAATCGCTCGTCGTACTCATCTATCTCATAGTTGACAAGGGCTTCCTGGCGCATCAGCTGACTGTTGACGCTCTTCTTGAAACGTTCCACAATCTTCTGAAGGATAGGTTGATTGAACACCAATTTCTTACCACTCATGCAACTAGCCACATCTCCACGGGTAAGCAGTTCGCCACTCTTCAATATGATGCCGTCGCAACCAGCATCGAGCACATCCACCCAAAGTTTCTCATTCAAGATTTCACCCGTAAAGATAAGCACCTTCAAGTCTGGGTATTGCTGCTTGGTCTGACGACAAATCTCCACGCCAACGGTCGTAGAGCCGCCCAATCCAAGGTCGAGCAACACCAGGTCTGGCATTTGTTGCTTGATGAGTTTCCAGTACGCCACCTCATTCTCGGCTGTTCCGATAATTTCAGCCTCAGGAATATCATTCTTGAAAATTCCCTCGGTGCCTTTTAATTCCAAAGGAACATCTTCCACTATGATTACTTTAAACTTTTCCATTGCTTGATATGTTATATTTCTAAATTTTCTTATTTGTCTGCCTATCTTAACATTGCCCTATGGGTTGCTTCGCTTCATGCTGTTTCTCGCATTCCCTCACAACCTTGGTTGGCAACAAGATGCTGATTTTCAGATTGCCAGCCTCACTCCTCGAAGACAGGATGCCACAACCACGGAGATTAGTCACCTCACCGATTTCTCTCACAATCTGTCTTGCCAGCAGATACTTCAAGTCACTCGTCAAAGGAGTGAAGAGTTCGGCGTGAAGATACTCATCATACTTCACATCCATCAGCTCTAACTCTACCAGCGAATAAGGGGATCCATTTTGCTTTGCCACTTGTTCACACACGGTATGATTGCTCTTCAAGAGGGAATGCAACAAGTAATCGTTCAAGAACTTGTCATACTTGACATTAGCCACCACTTGCTCCATCGCCTGAGCACTGAGCATGGTATAAAGCGACTTATAATAGTCTACGAGCTCATGCAACGAGTTGACATCTTTCGCATCTGTATCTATGAGTTGTCGGATACGGGAAGGATAATACATCGTCTCATGCTTGAGCGTAGACAAGCAATTGTCGAGTACCGAATTGGAGATATGAAGCTTGTCGTTTTCATACTCAGCTCTCCGCAACTCATCCTCGGCTAGTTCGATGTTGACAGCCTCACCCTTCGCTAAGTCGATGCTTGCCTGTAGAGCCTGCTCTATCTGGTTAACCACATCGTTGAGTTGCTTGTTGATGGTACGTAGCGACTGATGTTTATTCCAAATCGCTTGTATCTTCTCTAGTTTTTGCTGATTATCCAAGTCGCTCAACAACAACTTATTGATTTCGTTCACCTGTTCAAGGGCGAAACGAAAACGTAGCACATGGCGATAATACAGCAGATAATACGCCAATGGCAACTGAAGCAACAAGATGATGAGCAGGATGACAGCCACAGTCTTCGAATTCTTCGACTGCTGCATCGTTCGCACATAGTTAGGCAAAGTGTTGTCCAAACTCATCTCGCGAAACAACTGGGTATACACCTTGTTGTTGCATTCATACAAACTCCACCGGTGCAAAGCCAACGCTGCGATAGCCGACTCATTGCGCAAATCCAATATCACTTGATAATTGGAAGGCAAGCTATCCCTCAACCATTTGATCTCAGCCGCTGTATTGACCTCAGGATAAGTTACCATCAGACAGTTACCATTAGGATGCAACGAGAGATAATACCGATTGAGATAAAGGCGTGCAGAATCTGCCATTGCCAACGTATGCTCGTAGGTTCCGTTAATGTTGCTGAAGTAAGCGCTATCGGCATAGTCGTCGGCTCGCAACAAAGCAGGAGACATCTTCGCTGAGGCAAAAGCTGACTCTGGCAAAAATGACAGCAAGGAGGCAAAGAGCAAAAGAAACATCAACACCTTGCGCTGCACACCACGTGGCAAACGGAAAGAGAACTTGCTACCCTTGCCCACCTCGCTCTCCACACGAATGTCGCAACCCGCGAAGATGCTACTCACTTTCTTATACTTCTCGATGATGCCCTTGCAATTGAGCAGTCCGAAGCCATGACCTCCCGTATAGGTGCGGTCTAAGACATGAGAGAGAGCCTCCTCGTCCATACCTTTTCCTGTGTCGCTGATGATGATTTCCACCCATTGACTGTTGGAAGAAGCTGTCGGCGACACTGCCATGGCAGATTCCGAGGAACCCACGAGGACGGCGAAAACTTCCACCTTACCACCAGCATCCGTAAACTTTCGGGCATTGTCGGCGATGGTATTGATCATGAAAAGCGTCAATGTGCGGTCTGCTTTCACAACCAAGTCAGTAGGTTGGACATCCAGCAGAATGCCCTTCATCTGGAAACTCATCTTGCCCTTCGCCACAATATCGAAGAGTGGTTGCAACGCAAAGCTCTCTATGCGAAGGCTCAACGCACCTTGTCGCATCTGTATCCATTGAGTCAAGACATCATTGTATTGGTTTATCTTATCCGTAAGCTCTGAGATATATTGGTAGCGTTCCTCCTTCACCTCGTCGCTGTCGGTGCCCATGCGAAGTCGGTCCACCTCATTCACCATACGGTCGATAAACGGCGTGATGCTATTCACCAAGGCTACCTTGGCACGCTGTTCGAGATTCCGTTTCTTATTCTCCTCGATATGGAGTCGAGTAACCTGTAGCTGCTCTCCGATTTCTTCTTTCCGGTCATTCAACTCATTGATAGTTTGTTGATTCTTGTCATTCCATTCACGTAATGGTTCCAACAGTTTGTCGATAGAATTGGCTTTGTCCCTGCGTCTACGCATCTTGTCGAAGACATACAAGAGAACAATTACAACAACGATCATCACGATAACTGCCGCAATCATCGAGTTGAGTTCCATGGCATTGTCATCAAGTTGGGCGGCACGTGCCTCCAACTGTCTGTCTTGTCTCGACTGCTCCTGCAAGTCGAGATAGATGTTGCGGTTATAGTCGCTCTTCGGCTTGTCGTCCACAGCAGAATAGACCATGCTCAGCTGCTCACGGATAGATGCCACCAAGTCGGGAGCTTGGTTGATAGCCTTATTATCATACAATGCATGATTGAGATGACGCTCTGCCGAAGCATAATCGCCGATGGCAAAATAACATTCGGCGAGGGTTCGATTGGCTCCTGCCGTCTGGTAAACATCCCCATACTGGCTAAAGAGATTCAGTGAGCGCTGGGCGAAATTACCCGCCAGGAGCTCGTTTGGCATCTGCTCTATGTTGAGGTACTGAAAAGCCGGCAGGTTGTTCTTGATCAAGAACTCGCCTACCTCCTTGTTTTGCAAGTGCTCACTGATGGCCTGCAAGGCATTCGCCTGCCAATAAGGATAAGGGCGGGGACCACTGGCTAGCATGTAGAGCTGAATCAAATAGTCAAATTCTTTCTGATTAATCTCATTGACTGTACCCTTGGTGATGGCACCTCCCGAACCAAAGTTATAAAGATAATTGAGGTATTGAGCCGTATCTTGCTCCAATTCGTCGGGATCAAGGTCGGCAAGCGTCTGCTGCATCGGTTTCTCTAGTCCCACATAATAAAAATAGGTGGAAGCCACGATATCAAACTCCGACTTAGCGTAGATGGCTCGCTTGCGCTCACGGGCAGGAAGCGAACCAGCCTCCTCGCCCACGCGTCGAAGCAAGCGCATTGCCTTCTCACGATAGTTATAAAAGTCCTTGTTGCGGGCTTCACGCTGACAGAGTCGCATATTCTGAACGTCCGCAATGAGGAGTTCTATCTGGTTATCGCTATGAGTCTCCACCTGTTCTAGCCACAGCTTGGCTTGCTTGTAATCCATCTTAGCCATTGCAACGAAAGCAAGGTTGTTGCAAGCCTCTGCATAGCCGGCTGCATAATCATCAGAAAGCCTCAAAGCCCTCTCAGCCAACACTTTAGTAGAATCTAGATTACGATAATGAAAAGCATAAGATTGAGAATTCAGCTCATCTACTTCGTCCTTATGCGATGGCGAACAAGCTGAAAAAAAGAACATCGCCACCATCATTACGATGATGGCGATGCCATGAAATATAATATGTAAGCGATTCTTATACATATATCAATTAAGCGCGTGCCTTAGCGATGTAGCCAAGAGCCTCCTTGCACTTAGCGGTGATGGCAGCCCAATCGCCAGCAGCTACCACATCCTTAGGGAAGAGCTTTGAGCCCATGCCCACGCAGAGCACACCAGCCTTGATCCAAGGGGTAAGGTTCTCCTCGGTTGGCTCAACGGCGCCAGTCACCATGATGTTGCTCCAACGGAGAGGTGCCATCACGTTCTTGACGAATGAAGGACCACCCACATTGCCTGCTGGGAACACCTTTGTTACATCGCAACCTGCTGCCTGTGCATTGTTGATCTCTGTAACGGAACCACAACCTGGAGAATAAGGAACCAAGCGACGGTTGCAAACAGGAGCAATCTCTGGGTTGAAGTTAGGGCCTACGATGAAGTTGGCACCCAACTGGAGATACAAGGCTGCTGTACCAGCGTCGATGACTGTACCTGCACCGAGAATCAACTCAGGGCACTCTGTATCAGCCCACTTTACCAACTCACCGAAAATCTCGTGAGCGAAGTCACCACGGTTAGTAAACTCAAACACACGAACGCCGCCCTCATAACAAGCCTTGATAACGTTCTTACAAACTTCAACGTCCTTATTGAAGAATACAGGCACCATACCAGTCTCTTTCATGGCTGCCATGACCTGCATTTTGCTAAACTTTGCCATTATCTAATTTTAATGTTAATTTTTTAATGTTTAATTAAAGAGCAATAGAATTCTTCGCTCTTCACTCTTCACTTAAATTATCTCTGTACACGACCATTTGCGTTACCACCAGCAAGGCTCTCCACCTCGTCGGCAGAAACCAAGTTGAAGTCGCCAGGGATTGTGTGCTTCAATGCAGAAGCAGCAACAGCGAACTCAAGAGCCTCAGCCTGGTTAGACTTAGTAAGGAGACCGTGGATCAAACCACCAGAGAATGAGTCGCCACCACCAACACGGTCGATGATAGGGTTGATGTCGTAGTGCTTGCTCTGATAGAACTCCTTGCCATCATAGATGAGAGCCTTCCAGCCATTGTGGGTAGCAGAGAGAGACTCACGGAGAGTAGAAACCACATACTTGAAGCCGAACTCCTTCATCATGCCCTGGAAGATACCATAGTATCCCTCGGCATCTGTCTTGCCACCCTCTACGTCAGCATCTGGCTTGAAGCCCAAGCAGAGCTGAGCATCTTCCTCGTTGCCGATGCAAACGTCAACATACTTCATCAAAGGACGCATTACAGAGATGGCCTTCTCAGATGTCCAAAGCTTCTTGCGGAAGTTGAGGTCTACAGAAACTGTTACACCATGACGCTTAGCAGCCTCACAAGCCAACTTAGTCAACTCAGCAGCCTTGTCGCTGATGGCAGGAGTGATACCGCTCCAGTGGAACCACTGAGCACCCTCCATAATCTTGTCGAAGTCGAAATCAGATGGATCAGCCTCTGCGATAGCGCTGTGAGCGCGGTCGTAGATAACCTTAGATGGACGCATAGAAGCACCAGTCTCAGCATAGTAAAGACCTACACGGTCACCGCCACGAGCGATGAAGTCGGTGTTAACACCATAGCGACGGAGAGCGTTCAGAGCAATCTGACCAATCTCGTGCTTAGGCAACTTGGATACGAAGTAAGCCTCATGACCATAGTTAGCCACGCTGACAGCTACGTTAGCCTCACCACCGCCAGGGATGATGCGGAAAGACTCACTCTGAATGAAACGATCGTTGCCCTCTGGTGACAAACGAAGCATAATCTCACCTAATGTTACAATTTTTGCCATTGTTCGATAGTTTTAATTTTTATTGTTTGTTTATTCTTTAGATTTCTCTTAAAGAGTTTGTTTTCGGGGGCAAAAATAACCATAATTTCCCGAATAACGAAATAAAATCATGTTTTTTTTTGTTTTTCGTGCAAAAAAGTTGCTGTGCATTCGCACAATTCGATTTTTTGTTGTAAATTTGTGCCGAAAAGCGGAGTTGTGGTCGCACACACGATGCTGAAAGAATTATGAACATCTATAAATTTGTGGACAATGCACAGCGCACATCTTGATTATGCTCAACATATATAATATTGTACGCGCGAAATTCCACGATTATTAGTATTAGCAAACTCTTAAAACAATGGCCGAAAAAATCAGAATCAAGGATATTGCCAAGAGAGCAGGAGTATCCGTAGGAACCGTAGACAGAGTTCTACACGATCGTCCCAACGTGTCGAAGCCGGCACGCGAAAAGGTCGAACAAGCGCTCAAGGAGATGAATTATCAGCCCAACATGTATGCCAGCGCACTGGCATACAACAAGGAGTATACCTTCTACCTGCTGATTCCAAAACATGAGTCGGAGGCATACTGGGAGGAAATCGAGGAAGGCGCAAGAAAATGCGAGGACGTGCGCCGGGATTTCCACATCGACGTAGAGATTCACTTCTATGAACGCTCCAACGAGGATTCGTTCCGGGAACAAGCCAACGAGATTCTCGAGGCTGCGCCAGAAGGAGTCATCGTGGTGCCATCATCGCTGGCTGTCACCAGAGAGTTCACGGAAAACTTGCACGCCAAGTCCATCCCGTTCATTCTCCTCGACTCCTACATGCCCGACCTTCGTCCGCTCTCTTTCTTCGGTCAAGACTCTTTCTGCTCAGGTTTCTTCGCCGCCAAGATGCTCATGATGATCGCTTCGAAGGAAACGGAAATCATGCTCATGCGACAGACCAAGGACGGAAGAGTGGTCAGCAAGCAGCAGGACAACCGTGAGGTGGGATTCCGCCATTACATGCACGACCACTTCCCTAACGTGGAAATCATCGACCTCGACCTGCCGCTCAATGGCACCAAAAGCGAGTATGTCAAGATGTTGGAGAAATACTTCGCGGAGCATCCCAACACGCACCATTGCATTACGATGACCTCAAAGGCACATATCGTGGGCGACTTCCTGCTGAAGACCAACCGACGTGACGTGCAAATCATGGGATACGACATGGTGGAGAAAAATGCCAGGTGTCTGAGAGAGGGAAGCATCTCCTTCCTCATCGCCCAGCATGCCTACATGCAGGGATACTCATGCGTGGAAACACTCTTCCGTGCCATCGTGCTCAAGAAAAAGGTGACACCGGTGAACTACATGCCTATCGAGTTGCTGATGAAGGAAAACGTAGACTTCTATCGCAGAACCCAGCTCTAAGAAGGCTACTACTGACATCATCTTTCCAAGGAAACGACAAGCAGATGACATTACGACATGCAGATGGCAACATAAAAAGATAATATATAATAATGTATTATATAAAAACATTACAATAAAAATATAAACAGACTACAAAATGAAACTATCAAGCTTTATCAAGATTAACCCTGCCGACTCGGTAGTGGTTTGCTTGCGCCCCATGAAGAAGGGCGAGACCATCGAGGTGGATGGCAAGTCCATCACCCTTTTGCAGGACACTCCTGCCGGTCACAAGGTGCTCATCGACGACGCACCTGAGGGTACTAACATTCTGAAGTACGGCTACCCTATCGGCCATGCCAAGAAGGACTTGAAGCAGGGCGAATGGGTCAACGAGAACAACTTGAAGACCAATCTCGCCGGTACTTTGGAATATACTTACAACCCTGTGGACGAGAAACTCAACATCGCCGACGAGCATCGCACCTTCAAGGGCTACGTTCGCAAGAACGGCGAAGTGGGCGTAAGAAACGAGATTTGGGTCGTACCTACCGTAGGTTGCGTCAACGGCGTAGCCGAGAAGTTGGTAGAGTTGCTTAAGAAAGAGACAGGTTGCGAGGGCATCGATGCCATCCATGCTTGGCACCACAACTATGGCTGCTCCCAGCTCTCTGGCGACCATGAGAATACCCGCAAGGTGCTCCGTGACATCTGCCTCCACCCTAACGCAGGTGCCGTGCTCGTACTCTCACTGGGATGCGAGAACAACCAGCCAGATGCCTTCATGGAGATGCTTGGCGACTACGACAAGGACCGCATCAAGCTCCTCGTAACTCAGAAGGTCGAGGGCGACGAGTTGGAAGAAGGCATGAAGATTCTTCGCAACCTTTACCAGAAGGCTAAGGAGGATAAGCGTGAGGATGTGCCTGTGAGCAAGTTGCGCGTAGGTTTGAAGTGCGGTGGTTCCGATGGATTCAGCGGCATCACAGCCAACCCATTGGTAGGCGAGTTCTCCGACTGGTTGGTAGCACAGGGCGGAACCAGCATCCTCACCGAGGTGCCAGAGATGTTCGGTGCCGAGACGATACTGATGAACCGTTGTGAGAATAAGGAACTCTTCGAGAAGACCGTACACCTCATCAACGACTTCAAGGAGTACTTCCTCAGCCATGGCGAGCCTGTAGGCGAGAACCCTTCTCCAGGCAACAAGGCTGGTGGTATCTCCACGCTTGAAGACAAGGCATTGGGCTGTACCCAGAAGTGTGGTCGCGCCCCAGTAAGCGGAGTCCTTCAGTATGGCGACCGCTTGGAGACCACAGGTTTGAACCTGCTCTCAGCCCCAGGAAACGACCTCGTGGCTGCAACAGCCTTGGCATCAGCCGGATGTCAGCTGGTACTCTTCACCACCGGACGTGGAACGCCATTCGGCACCTTCGTTCCAACCATGAAGATTTCCACCAACAGCAACTTGGCGAAGAACAAGCCAAACTGGATCGACTTCAACGCCGGCGAACTCGTAGAAGGCACCGAGATGAAGGACCTCGTAGGCAAGTTTATCGACAAGATCATCGCCGTAGCCAGCGGCGAGGAAGCTCGCAACGAGTACAATGGTTATCGAGAGATTTCCATCTTCAAGAATGGAGTAACTCTCTAAAGTGAAGAACGAAGAGTGATGAGTGAAGAATCTCAGAAAATGAAGATCGAAGAATGAAGAATCTCATGGCAGAAAACTTCATTCCTCACTTTCGTTCCAGATAAAATTCACCTATTTTTATATATAGAGAAAATAACAGTTCACCTATTTTATATATAGAAAAAAATATATGAGCAACAAGAAAGGACTTCTGGCGTTATCGCCTCTCATCGTATTGATAGCCCTCATCACCCTCTTCACCATCTATTCGGTCAAGAGCGGCGACCAAGGACAAGACCTATCGCTTACCGTGGCGTTCCTGATTTCCAGCATCTACGCTGTGGCCATATCGGGCGGCATGCCTATCAAGAAGCGCATAGACACTTACAGCCGAGGAGCCGGAGCCAACAATTTGATGCTCATGCTTTGGATATACGTGTTGGCTGGCTCGTTTGCAGCCTCAGCCAAGGCGATGGGGGCCGTCGATGCCACAGTCAACTTGGCGCTCAGCATCCTGCCAGCCAACATGTTATTGCCGGGTCTGTTTATCGCAGCCTGCTTCATCTCCGTATCCATCGGAACTAGTGTAGGAACCGTCGTGGCACTAGTTCCGATAGCTGCAGGACTTGCCCACTCGCTCCACGCCAACGTGGGACTGATGACGGCGATTATCGTGGGCGGAGCTTACTTCGGCGACAACCTGTCGTTCATATCCGACACCACCGTAGTGGCAACACAAACCCAAAACTGCAGGATGAGCGACAAATTCCATGTCAACTTCCAGATCGTCGTACCTGCCGCAGTCGTCGTACTCATCGTTTACGCCATGATGGGGGCAGGAATGCAAGCCCCGGAACAAGTGGCAAAAGTGGAATACTGGAAAGTGATACCTTATCTCGCCGTACTCATCACCGCCATCGCCGGGATGAACGTGATGGCAGTGCTCACCATGGGCACCTTGCTCTGCGGCATTATGGGCATATTGAGCCATTACCTGGGAGCAGAACAATCGTATGACTTGTTCGGGTGGTTCTCGGCGATGGGAAATGGCATCATCGGCATGGGCGAGCTGGTCATCATCGCCATGATGGCAGGCGGCATGCTGGAAATCATCCGTGAGAACGGTGGCATCAACTATATCATCGACAAGATAACAGCCCACGTAACCAGCAAGCGAGGCGCCGAACTATCCATCGCCGCCCTCGTATCAATGGTTAATGTATGCACCGCCAACAACACAGTGGCAATCCTCACCGTGGGCAACATCGCCAAGAAAATAGGCGACAAGTTTGGTGTGGACAACCGCAAGGCAGCAAGTATCCTCGACACCTTCTCTTGTATGGTGCAAGGACTGATACCTTATGGCGTGCAGATGCTCCTGGCGGCAGGACTCGCCGGACTCAATCCGCTCGACATCCTGCCATACCTCTACTATCCAGCGGCTATCGGCATTGCGGCATTGCTCGCCATCATGCTGCGCTTCCCTAAGAAGTACAGCTAAAGACAACCCATATTAGATTCCAACATTAAATTGTATTGAGATGGACTTTTTACAGAGAAACCTATTTATCAAATTGCGCTCCGACAACTTCGGCACAAAGGAAGAGATGGAGCCGATGACTACCTTCAAAAAAAAGAAGATAGTGCAGATGATGAAGAACCTGAGCGATGTGCCTGCGGGTGAGCCACGCATGAACAATGGTTTCCTGAATCGCCGACTCGCCAAGATACAGGAAGATGAGCGCCATGCCATCGACACCAACATGGACACCGTGAAACTATTGCTCATCATCGTAGCCAACGTGAACGGCACCCTTGCCAATGGCATCAACCTCAAGGGCATCGTGGAACTGGGAGAATACCTGCGCAACCAAGGCGACAAGGTGGACTTCGTGAAACTCGACCTCTGGCTCGCCAAACTGCGCATCCAAAAGATGGCACAGTTGCAGGGCAGCGTGCTCATCAAGTTCTTCGACTTCGAGAAAGACGAGATACCTTTCGTGCATCATGTTGAGCCTGGAGCCTACAGCCTCACCCTACGTTCGCTCTACTACAACATCAAGGACCAGCAAGCCATACAGTTTGAGCAGAGCCAGTCGGGGTTCGTGCATACCACAGGAGGCACCATGCGCAAGAACCTGCGGCGCAGCATGAGATACCTGAACTACGCTCCCATCGAGACCATTAGCAATTTTATGAACAACTTCTTCCGCTCCCTTTCCGAGATTGAAGAGTAAGGAGATAGAAGAGCAAATAATATAAATATATATAAAAAACGGCATCGTCTGACACTTATGTCAGACGATTTTCGTAATTTTGCAGTTATGAAGCGAATTATTATAACTATTATAACGACAATACTCACCCTCAGCGCCCATGCCCAAGTACAATGCGAGGACACATGCCGACACGTGCATGGCATCGACCTCAGCCACTACCAGGGCAACGTGTTCTGGGAGACTATCGGTGACAACTCCAAGATGGCTTACGTTTACTTGAAAGCCACCGAGGGAGGCACCAACGTAGACAGCAAGTACAAGCAAAACATAGACTTGGCACATAGATATGGACTCAAGGTGGGCTCATACCACTTTTATCGTGCCCGAATCCCACAGGAGACCCAATTGAAGAACTTCATGGCGCAATGTCGCCCTGGCGACCAAGACCTCCTGCCAATGATTGATGTGGAAACCAAAAGTGGCATGGATACAGAGGAGTTCTGCGACTCCTTGTTCAAGTTCCTCCACCTCGTGGAGAAAGCCTACAAGCAGAAGCCACTCATCTATACGGGTGCCAACTTCTACGACAACTATCTGCTCGGCAAACTCGACAGTTACAAGCTCATGATAGCCCAGTATACCAAGCGCACCCCTGTGCTTCGTGACGGAAGAGACTTTGAGATGTGGCAGTATACGGGTAAAGGACGACTCAATGGCATCAACGGTTACGTGGACAAAAGCCGATTCATGGGTCGCCATCGACTGAGAGAGATTAGGTTCCGACACAGATAAAAGGAAGTGAAGAACGAAGAGTGAAGAGTGAAGAATCAAAAGGAAAGAACTCGACACTCTAGATTAAACAACAAACATTTAACATTACAATATAATTATGGCTATTATAAAGTGTCCAGAATGCGGACGACAGATTAGTGACAAGGCACCAGTTTGCCCAAGCTGTGGTGTTGAGATTGCAGGCAAGATTACCAAGTGCCCACATTGTGGCGAAGTGTATTTCAGCAATTTGGAACTTTGTCCTAACTGCCATGAAATCAACCCAGCCCTCTCCAAGTTCTCCACAGGCTCTGGTGTCGCAGGCAATGCCTCCATCGCACAGCAAGTAGAACAACAGCAAAGAGAAGCGCAGGTCGCTCAGCAGAATTTCAATCCAGCAAGCAGCAAACCTGCCAACGAAGGAAACAATCCATCAGGAAAGAGTATTGAACCTTCAACCGAGGGAAACAGACCAGCACCACCTACTCCACCAGAGAGAAGACAGGTGCCTCCTACCCCTCAACCGAGAAGAACGACTCCACCTACCCCACCAGTTCGCCCTACAGGAACTACTGGCAATGGCGGCGATGGCAACAACGAGAAGAAAAAGAAGAAAAGCAATCGATCCGTACTCATCATATCTCTGATTTTCGCAGTACTCGTTTGTGGAATTTTCTACTATTTCTATGACACAGCCAACCGCAATAAGGAGCAAGAGGCTTACGAGTATGCCATGCAGAGCAGCGACCCTACCGTGCTCCAAAGCTATCTCGACACCTACAAGGATGCCGACGAAGCCCACAGAGACTCCATCATGGCACACCTTGAGTTGCTTAAGCAAACCGACCAAGACTGGACCAATGCCGTGGTAAGCGGCTCGAAGGAAGCCTTGGAGGCATATCTTCAGAAATATCCTGACAGCCCTCACAAGCAGGAGGCTTGGAACAAGATAGACTCCATCGACTGGAATGTGGCAAAGAATGCCGATACAGCGGATGCCTATCAGGCATATCTCGATGCCCATGCAGACGGCTCACACATCGAGGAAGCAGAGAATGCCCTCAAGAAAGTGAAGAGTCGTGACCTCCAGCCTGAGGAGAAGCAGATGGTTAGCGGTTTGTTCCGCCAGTTCTTCCAGAGCATCAACTCTCGCAACAGCGATGGATTGAGCGCCACCTGCGAGGACATCCTCTCCTCACTCCTTGGCAAGAGTTCCGCCACAAAGGCAGATGTGGTAACCTTCATGGACAAACTCTACAAGGAAGATGTCGCCAACATGAACTGGCGTATCAACAACGACTACCAAATCAAGAAACATGAAGTGGGCGATGAGGAATACGAGTATCAGGTACAGTTCTCCGCTCGACAAGACGTAGACAAGACGGATGGTACCAGCACCGAGAATCTCTTCAAGATTATCGCCGTGGTATCGCCTGATGGCAAGATTTCCTCATTCAACATGATGAAAATCAACAACGGTAACTAAATAAGAAAGCTCCAAAGGCATTATGAAGCCTTTGGAGCTTTCTTATTTTTAAGGAGTAAGAAGATTCGCCATCCATTAGAATGGCTCATCTTGCTCGATAAAAAAGAATTACTTCGCCTCCTTCATCTGACGAAGCAACTCTTTCTGCCTGTCATTCAAACCTGTAGGCAACTTCACATTATAAGTGATGATTAAGTCGCCAAACGTGCCATCGCCTCGGTCGTAGCCTTTGCCACGTACACGAACCTTGGTTCCATTCTGGGTCTCAGGTTTAATCTTCAACTTAATCTTGGAGCCATTGCTCAACTTGATGATGCCCTCACCACCAAGCAAGGCTGTGTACATGTCAATGTTCACGTTCATGTCCATCTCACCATTGCTGTGACGTGCGCCCTGACCGAAGCCACCAGTGCCGAAATCAGAACCAGCACCATAGCTACCAGAGCCAGCGTTGCCGCCGAAACCACTGAAGCCACCAAAGCCGCCTGCGCCACCTTGGCGAGCACGACCGCCACCACCTCCGAAGAGATTTTCGAAGAAGCTGGAGAAGCCACCGCCTCCGCTGCCGAAGCTACTGAAGTCGAAGCCCTCGAATGGATTTCCACCACCGGCGCCACCATAGCCGCCAGCACCAGCTCCACCACCAAAGCCTCCGCCACCAAAGGCATCAGCCTGTTTCCATTGTTCGCCATACTGATCGTACTTGGCACGCTTATCTGGATCTGAGATCACCTCATACGCCTCGTTAAGCGCCTGGAACTTAGCCTTCGCCTTCGGGTCGTTAGGGTGCAAGTCTGGATGGAACTGTTTTGCACGTTTACGATATGCAGCTCTGACATCCTTCTGTGGGATGTTCTTGTCTACACCGAGAATCTTGTAATAATCAACAAATGCCATATTATAAAACCTCCTATTTTTATGTTTTTAGCAATTATCCAACAAAAAGTATGCCGTATTTCCCATCTTTTTTGTAATTTTGCACTGAAAATGGAAGAAAGGCATGAAGTTGCACCTTTCTCCAGCTGATTATTTCACAAACATAACAAATTGATATGAAACAACTCATAGCGACTGCGCTCCTCATGGCGCTAGCTTTTAATTCACAAGCAATGGCACAACAACGTACCGTAAAACTCCGTGTGATAGAGACCAGCGACGTGCATGGTTCCTTCTTCCCATACGACTTCATCAATCGCAAGCCGAAGGCTGGTAGCCTGGCACGTGTGTCCTCTTATGTCAACGACCTGCGCAAGACTTACAAGGACAACATCATCCTCCTGGACAATGGCGACATCCTGCAAGGGCAGCCTACCTGCTACTATTATAATTATGTGAACACCCAGGCACGCAACGTGGCTGCCGACGTGGTGAACTACATGAAGTACGACGCAGAGGTATTCGGCAACCATGACGTGGAGACTGGGCATCCCGTATACGACAAATGGATCAAGGAGTTGAACTGCCCTACCCTCGGTGCCAACATCATCGACACCAAGACCGGCACACCATACGTCAAGCCATACATTATATTAAATAAGGAGGGAGTGAAAGTAGCCGTGCTCGGCATGCTCACCCCAGCCATTCCAAACTGGCTGACAGAGAACCTCTGGAGCGGCATGCGCTTCGAAAACATGGTCACCTGCGCACAGAAATGGGTGAAGTATCTGCAAGAGAACGAGAAGCCAGATGTCATCATCGGCCTCTTCCACAGTGGCAAGGAGGGTGGCATCTCCACCCCCGAATACGACGAGGATGCCTCGCTCAAGGTAGCGAAACAAGTGCCAGGATTCGACCTCATACTCTTCGGACACGACCACACTCGATGCAACGAGACCGTCACCAACGCAGACGGAAAGAAAGTGCTCTGTCTGGACCCAGCCAACAACGCCATCAGCGTGAGCGATGCCGAGATCACACTGACCCTCGACAAGAAGAAGGTAAACGGCAAGAAGCAGTATGTAGTCACTGACAAGCAAGTGACCGGCAAGATACAAGATGTGACAGATTGTCCTATCGACGAGGACTTCATGAAGGCATTCGAGCCTCAGATGGCAGAGGTCAACAAGTATGTGAGCAAGCAGATTGGTACCTTCAAGAACACCATCTACAGCCGAGAATCATTCTTCGGCAGCTCAGCCTTCAACGATTTCATCCTCAACCTACAGTTGCAGATTACCGGTGCCGACATCTCTTTCAACGCTCCTTTACAGTTTGACTCTGAGATCAAGGCTGGTCCTATCTATGTGAGCGACATGTTCAATCTCTACAAGTACGAGAACCAACTCTACGTGATGCGCATGACTGGCGAGGAGATTCGCAAGCATCTGGAGATGAGCTACGACCTATGGGTGAACACGATGAAGAGCCCTGATGACCATCTGCTCTTGCTCGACAACCAGACATGGGGCGACCAGCAGCGCCTTGGCTTCAAGAACTTCTCGTTCAACTTCGACAGTGCCGCAGGCATCGACTACGAGGTAGACGTGACCAAGCCAAACGGCGAGAAGGTAAAGATACTGAAGATGAGCAACGGCAAGCCATTCGATGAAAAGAAATGGTATACCGTGGCAGTGAATAGCTATCGTGGCAATGGCGGTGGCGAATTACTCACCAAGGGAGCCGGCATTCCAAAGGACAGTCTAGACAGCCGCATCATCTATCGCTCAGAGCGCGACCAGAGATACTACCTCATGGAGGCTATCGAAAAGATGGGCACCATCGATGCCAAGCCTAACAACAACTGGAAGTTTGTACCTGAAGCATGGGTTAAGCCTGCGGCAGAAAGAGACTACCAGCTTTTGTTCGGGAAGAAGAAATAAACTGCAATGTGGCAGCTGATAAGCAGATTCAAAGTAAACGAATCTGCTTATCATAAAGTGCTACGCAAAAAATTCTGCTTATCATAAAGGGCAATGAGTTTCTGCTTATGATATGCAAAAGTTTCTGTTTATCGAAAAGTTAAAGGTTTAAAGTTAAAAATCACAAGTAAATGAAATACTGGTTTATATTTTGCAAGACCGACCTCTTGCTTGAGAAGAAAGAAGACGGCACCTATACGATTCCTTGTTGTGAGGAATGTCCGATAGAGACCAAGCCCTGGACACACATCCTCAACATCTCACCGATGGAAGATGGCACAGAGGTGAAGACCTTCACCATCCCAGAGCCTATCACCGACAATCCACACTTCGAGATGTGCGGTCTGCGTCCAAGCTTCTATAAGCTCTCACCAGCGCTCTACCAGAAGGCTGGCAAATGCCAGGAACTGAACTACTGGGACATGAACACACAATATTGCGGCGTATGTGGCGCACCGATGAAGATGGCAACCGACATCAGCAAGAAGTGTACGGAATGCGGCAAGCAGGTTTGGCCTGCACTCGCCACCGCCATCATCGTGCTCATCAAGAAGGATGACCAAGTGTTGCTTGTACACGCCCGCAACTTCAAGGGCAACTTCGACAGTCTCGTGGCAGGTTTCGTTGAGACCGGCGAGAGTCTGGAGGAGGCAGTGCATCGTGAGGTGATGGAAGAAACTGGATTGACCATCAAGAACTTGAAATATTTCAGTTCCCAGCCATGGCCTTACCCTTGCGGACTGATGGTGGGTTATAGTGCCGAATATGTAGATGGCGAGATTCACCTCCAGAAGGAAGAGCTCTCACGTGGCAAGTGGTTCACCAAGGACAACCTGCCTATCCTCCCCGAAAAGCTTTCCATCGCAAGAAAGCTCATCGATGCTTGGCTCGCCGGAGAGCTATAAGCAAGACAGACTTAGACAGAAACAAGGAAGACTTAAACTTTAGCATTTTCACCCTATGCAGAAAGAGATTCTTTGGAACTCCAATTATATCAAGGTGATGACGACCAACTTCTTGTTGTACTTCGCCTTCTATCTCCTTACCCCACTCCTGCCGCTCTATCTGAGCGAGACCTTCGGAGCGGGCAAGGATGTCATCGGCATCGTGCTGAGCGGCTATACCGTGGCAGCCCTCATCATTCGTCCGTTCAGCGGATACGTGGTGGATGGGTTCTCACGCAAGAAGGTGCTGATGATTTGCCTCACGGCTTTCGCCATCTTCTTCGCAGGATACATCGCCGCCAGCACCATCCTGATGTTTGCCATCTGTAGGACTCTGCATGGCGCACCTTTCGGAGCCGTGACCGTAGCCAACAGCACCTGCGCCATCGACGTGTTGCCGGCAAGCCGCCGCAACGAGGGCATCGGGCTCTACGGACTGAGCAACAACTTCGCCATGGCACTGGCTCCATCCATCGGCATCTACCTGCACAATTTGGTGGGCAGTTACATGGTACTCTTTTGGATAGCCTTCATGGTGGCCATCGCCGCCGTAGTCATCGCAGGCACGGTGAAGCTGCCGGAGAAGGAAATCATCAAGAACAAGGAGAAACTGTCACTCGACCGTTTCTTCCTGACCCGCGCCTGGTTGCTAGCCATCAACATTGCCATGTTTGGCTTCTGTTGGGGCGTATTGAGCAACTACCTTGCCATCTACAGCAAGGAGGAACTGGGCATCACGGGCGGAACAGGCACTTACTTTGCCTTGCTCTCCATCGGATTGTTCCTTTCCCGACTGCAAGGTCGCAAGGCTCTGAGCCAAGGTAAGTTGGCGCAGAATGCTGCCGAAGGAATGTGCCTGTCGCTCATCGGTTTCATCATCTTTGTAGCCATCAAGCATCCGATAGCTTACTATCTCTCAGCCTGTCTCATCGGATTGGGCAACGGACACCTCTACCCTGCCTTTCTCAACATGTTTATCAATGTGGCACGCCACGACCAACGAGGCACCGCCAACAGTAGCATCCTGACGGGATGGGATTTAGGCTTCGGCATCGGATGCCTCCTCGGAGGAGTGGTAGCCGAACACTTCGGTTATAGCGGAGCCTTCTGGATGGTAGCCCTAGAGAATGCAGCAGCCGTCATCCTGTTTTTTGCCGCGGGAAGGAAATTCTTCGAAAGCCGAAGAAGAAAAGAATAGGAAGTTCTTCGAAAGCCGAAGGAGAAAAATAATTACATATCCCTATGCGAGGGTATATAATTAGTCATGAGGGTGTATCATAAGTCATGTCCTATGCGCCCTGAAAGGGCAATCTGCCCCTAGCCCAGGGCATCGCCCTGGGGTTAACGTCCCAACAAAATGTCGCCCTGAAAGGGCAAAAGCATCTCATTATTAATGCTTTTGCCCTTTCAGGGCGACATTGCTTAATACCAATATTACCCAGGGTGTTGCCCTGGGCTAGGTGCTTTTGGGCTTTGGCTTTCCCTTCGGCCGCCGATTTACAATTCAGCCCGTCTTTGTCTACTATCAATAGTACTTATGACACACCCTCATGAAAAAACGCGTTCCTTAGAAAGGAAGATCGTCTGCACTACCGCCATCAGCAGCTGGTGCAGCAGGCTGAGCTGGAGGGAATGGAGCTGTTGCACCACCAGCTGGAGCAGCAGACTGAGCAGGAGCGGCTACTGGAGCGGCACCCATTGGAGGGAATGGAGCACCTGGCTGCATACCACCCATAGCGCCAGCTACAGCGTTAGGGTCTACGTGAACCACGTTCCAAGCACGGATATTGTTGAACCAACGACCCTGATACTCATGAGCGGTGATGTCGAAAGACACATTGATCTCATCACCAGTGTTTATGTTGAACTGAGCCAAACGGTCAGCACCAAACACGTCAAAAACCATCTGCTTAGGATACTGCTCGTGGGTCTCGATGACAAAAGACTGAGACTTCCACTCACCTCTAGCAGAAACGCCGCTTCTCTCTGGCAAAACGGCAATAACTTTTCCTTGTAATTCCATATTATCTTATTTAGTATTTGTTCTATCAGAAAAGCAACCTTGCCACCCCGAAGAGCTGCAAAATCGCCTTTCAATCTGCGAAATTACTAAAAATAGTTCATAAACTGAAACATTTCCCTGTTTTTTTTGTCTATCAGCGAGATTTTTTGTATTTTTGTGCTCAAAATAACAATTAAAAATATAGATTCTCATGAGATTTACAGTATCAAGTACAGCTTTGAGCTCCAAGCTCAACATGCTTGCAAAGGTAATCGGCAGCAAGAACTCACTGCCTATCCTCGAAAGCTTCTTATTTCAGATAGCTAACGGCGAAATGACAGTAACCGCTAGCGACAGTGACAATATTATCAAAAGCAAGATTGAACTCACCGACAGCGAGGGAGAAGGAGAATTCTGCGTTCCTAACCGTGTCATCCTCGATGCGCTGAAGGAACTTCCTGAGCAACCGCTCAACTTCGAAGTCGACACAGACACCTTCGCCATCAAGATTGTTTATCAGAATGGTCTCTACAACTTTACTGGTCAGAATGCAGAGGAATATCCTTCCACTCAAGAAATGGGTAGCGGATGCACAACTGTAAGCCTGCCAACCGAAGTGCTCATCGACAACATCTCTCGCTCTCTCTTCGCCACAGCCAGCGATGAGTTGCGCCCTGTGATGAACGGTATCTACTTCGACTTAACTCCTGATGCTCTCGCCATTGTAGCCAGCGATGGACACAAGCTCGTAAGAAGCAAGAACTTCAATATCAAGAGTGAAACTCCTGCTTCATTCAACTTGCCTAAGAAGCCAGCTGGTCTGCTGAAGAATATCTTGAGCAAGGACGGCGACGATGTCGTCATCAAGTTCAATGACCGTAGCGCAGAGATAACTTTTAACGATGGCGTACTGAAATGTCGCCTCATCGACGGTCGCTACCCTAACTACAACTCGGTGATTCCGACCAATAATCCATGTGAGGCTACCGTAGACCGCAAAGGTCTCCAGAGCGCCTTGCGCCGTGTATTGCCTTTCGCCAGCGAAAGCAGCCAGTTGATTCGTTTCCATCTTGAGGCAGGTCGCTTCGAGGTATCTTCAGAAGACATCGACTTCGCAACCTCTGCCAAGGAGGTGTTGGCTTGCGAATACGTTGGCTCACCTATGAGCATCGGCTTCAAGGGCAGCAGCCTGATGGAGATTCTCAGCAATCTGACCAGCGACCAGGTCATCATCCGACTCGCCGATCCTAGCCGTGCCGGCATCGTGGTACCAGCAGATCAACCAGAAAACGAGGATGTCCTTATGCTCATCATGCCAATGCTCCTCAACGACTAAGAAAACAGAACAGAATATTTAAAGTAAAAATGAAATTAAATCTTACTAAGCCTCTGATTGTCTTTGACTTGGAGACTACAGGTCTCGACTTGATCAGAGACCGTATCATTCAGATATCCTATATTAAGGTAAAACCCGACGGAACAGAGATACGCAAAAATCTCTTCGTCAACCCGGGCAAAGAAATCCCTGCTGAGGTTGTTGCCCTCACAGGCATCAGCAATGAAGATGTAAAGGACGCACCAACCTTCAAGCAGTTGGCTGCCACACTGAACCAAGAGTTCTCTGGCTGCGACTTCGCCGGCTACAACTCCAACCATTTCGACGTACCAATGCTCGCCGAGGAGTTCCTTCGTGCAGGCATCGACTTCGACTTCTCGAAGTGCCGCCTCATTGACGCCCAGACCATCTTCATGAAGATGGAGCGCCGCAACCTGGCTGCCGCCTACAAGTTCTACTGTGGCAGAAAGATGGAGGAAGACTTCGAGGCTCACCGTGCCGACCAAGACACCGAGGCAACCTATCGCGTGCTGATGGGCGAGCTCGACAAATATGCACCTGGTGTACAGGAGGAACCTGAGCGCGTGCTCAACAACAACATGGATGAGCTGGCAGAATTCTCCAAGCAGAAGGACAACGTAGATTTCGCCGGCCGCATCGTATGGGAAGAGGTGAAGGATGCAGACGGCAACGTGGTCAACGATGCCAACGGCAAGCCAAAGCGTCATGAGGTATTCAACTTCGGCAAGTACAAAGGTTGGGATGTGGCAGAAATTCTTCACAAGGACCCAGGTTACTTCACATGGATACTCGGCAGCGAGTTTACCAACAACACCAAGCAAGTACTCACCCGCATTCGCCTACGTGAGTATAACAAGGCGATGGGTAAATAATCGCAGAGTGAACTACGAAGAATGAACAGAGAAAAGTAAGAACGAAGTTTTACTCTTTTTTACTATGCTAAAAGGAAAGAAAATCGTATTGGGCATCACAGGCTCCATCGCAGCCTACAAGTCATGCCTCATCATACGAGGGCTCATCAAGCGAGGAGCCGAGGTGCAAGTGGTCATCACCCCTGCGGGCAAGGAGTTTATCACCCCCATCACCCTCTCGGCTCTCACCCACAAGCCTGTGGTAAGCGAGTTTTTCTCGCAGCGCGATGGCACATGGAACTCCCACGTAGACCTCGGTCTCTGGGCTGACGCCATGCTCATCGCCCCTTGCACAGCCTCAACAATGGGAAAGATGGCAAACGGCATCGCCGACAACATGCTCATCACCACCTACCTCTCAATGAAGGCTCCTGTATTCCTGGCTCCCGCCATGGATCTAGACATGTATAAGCATCCATCCACACAGGCCAACATGAAGACCTTGCTCAGCTATGGCAACCATATCATCGAGCCAGAGGTGGGATTCCTCGCCAGCGGTCTCGAAGGCAAGGGACGCATGGAGGAGCCAGATGTCATCGTCAACTATCTCGACAGATATTTCGACATGGTTGAGAAGCAGGAAGCCATCGCTCTAGCAAGTGCAGACGAAAATCAGAGCATCGCCTCCCAAGACCTCAAGGGCAAGAAGGTGCTGATAACAGCAGGACCAACCTACGAGAAGATAGACCCTGTGCGTTTCATCGGCAACTACTCATCGGGCAAGATGGGATTCGCCCTTGCCGAGGAATGCCGCAAACGAGGAGCAGAGGTTACGCTTGTGGCTGGTCCGGTATCGCTTAGCTGCGATCCTTCCATCCACCGCATCGACGTGGAGAGTTGCGAGGAGATGTACCAAGCATCCGTCTCTGCCTTCAAGGAGAGCGATGCAGCCATCCTTTGTGCTGCCGTGGCAGACTTCAAGCCAAGCGAGGTGGCCGACAAAAAAATCAAACGAGAGAAGGACGACCTGGAACTGAGACTCGTGCCTACACACGACATCGCCGCAGCCCTCGGGAAGATGAAACAAAAGAATCAGCGAATCGTGGCTTTCGCCCTGGAAACCAACAACGAAGAGAGCAACGCACAGAAGAAGCGCAAGAAGAAAAATGCCGACTTCATCGTGCTCAATTCCACCCGAAACCCAGGCACTACGTTCCGTACTGACGACAACCAGATAACGATTATTTCGGAAGAAGGCAAGAAAGAATATGAGAAGAAACCAAAGACAGAAGTGGCTCGCGACATTATTGACGAGCTGGCTCATCTGCTTTAGTGGAATATCTGCGCAAGCACAGGAATTGCAGGCGAAGATTACCATCAACCATGCCCAGATTTCGGGCACGGACAAGTCTGTATTCGATAATCTGCAACAGACCTTGGAACAGTTTGTCAACGAACGACAGTGGACCAACCTCAAGTTTCAGAAGAACGAACGCATCGTGTGCAACTTCAACATCACGGTGAGCAAATACGACAAGGATGCGAATCTCTTCACCTGCAAGGCCCTCGTGCAAGCCAACCGACCGGTATACAACTCTGCCTACACGTCCACACTTTATAATAACGTGGACGAGAACTTCGTGTTCAAATTCGCAGAGTTCGACCAGTTGGAGTTCAACGAAGAGCAAATCGACAATCAGTTGACAGCCCTCTTCGCCTATTATGCCTACCTCATCATCGGTCTCGACCTGGATAGCTTTGCGCCCAAGGGTGGCGAGGACGTGCTGCAACGCTGCATGAATCTCACTAACAACGCACAGAACCTCGACTTCCCTGGTTGGAAAGCATTCGACAACAACCGTAATCGCTACGCCATCATCTCCGACTATCTGGACGGAGCCTTGGAGCCTTTCCGACAGTTGCAATACGACTACTACCGCAAGGGGCTCGACGAGATGGCCAACAATGCGGAACGCGGCAGAACCGAGATAACCACCACACTGGAAACCAATCTCAAGAAGGCACGTGAGAACAGACCGCTCAGTATGTTGCCACAGATATGGACCGACTACAAGAAAGACGAGTTGGCGAACATCTACAAAGGCAAGGGAACACAGAAGGAAAAGGAAGCCATCTATGAGCTGCTCTTCAACATCAACCCTTCCCAGAACTCATATTGGGACAAGATTAAGGAATAAGGACTAGGAATCTCTAGACTCTCTTCTAGACAAAGGAAAGGCATCTAGAGACCTCGTCTTCTCTACACTTAAGAAAAGACAACAACTATGCTCAAGGAATTATACATAAAGAACTTTACACTCATCGACGAACTCGACATCGCCCTCTACCCTGGCTTCTCCGTCATCACGGGCGAAACCGGAGCCGGCAAGAGTATCATCCTCGGTGCCATCGGACTGCTCTTGGGCAACCGAGCCGACACCAAAGCCATCAAGGCAGGAAGAGACCGATGCGTGATAGAGGCTCACTTCGACCTCTCCCGATACAACATGCAATCATTCTTTGACGACCACGATATTGACTACGATGCCAACGACACTATCATCCGACGTGAACTGACCGCCGCCGGCAAGAGTCGTGCGTTTATCAATGACACCCCCGTCCCACTCACTCGCATGAGGGAACTCGGCGAGCAACTCGTCGATATTCACTCCCAACACCAGAACCTCTTGCTACAGAAGGAGGACTTCCAACTCAATGTGGTCGACATCATCGCCCAAGATTCACAACAACTGAAGGCATACCGATCCGACTACCAACAATACAGCAAGGCAAAGACTGAATTGGAGCACCTCAAGGCAGAGCTGGAACGTAACAGAGAGAACGAGGAGTTCATGCGATTCCAGTATAAGGAACTTGACGATGCCCACCTACAAGAAGGCGAACAGGAGCAGCTTGAACAGGAAGCCGAGACACTGAGTCACTCAGAGGAAATCAAGACCGCCCTCTACGAGGCAGACAACGCCCTGCAAGGCGAGGACGGAAGCATCCTCGACAAACTGAAGAACGCAAGTCAGCAACTCACTGACATCAAGGACGTTTACCCTGAGATGGGAGATGTAGCAGCACGCATGGAGAGTAGCTATATCGAACTGAAGGACATCGCCCAGGAGATAAGCAGTAGCGTAGACAACGTAGATTTCGACCCCTCGCGTCTAGACACCATCAACAGCCGCCTGGACCAACTCTACTCGCTCCAGCAGAAGTTCCACGTACAGAACGTAACTGAGCTCATCGCCACCCGCGACCACATCAGCAACCAACTGAAGCACATCGACAATGGCGACGAGGACATCATAGCCTTGGAGACCGAAGTGAAGAAACTTCTGGAACAAGCAGAAAAGAAAGCTCAGGAGTTGACCATCATCCGCAAGAAATCGGCCAAGACAATCGAGGGAGAGATGAAACAGCGCCTCATCCCCCTGGGCATCCCCAACGTGCGTTTCGAGATTTCCTTCTCGGAGAAACCGCTCAGCAACGATGGCTGCGACAAAGTGAACTTCCTCTTCAGCGCCAACAAGAGCACCCCACTCCAACCTGTGAGTCAAGTGGCTTCTGGCGGTGAGATTGCACGAGTGATGCTCTCGTTGAAAGCGATGATCAGCGGTGCCGTGAAGTTGCCAACCATCATCTTTGATGAAATCGACACGGGCGTGAGTGGTAAGATAGCAGAGAAGATGGCAGAAATCATGGCAGAGATGGGCAACCTGAAGCGCCAGGTCATCTCCATCACCCACCTGCCCCAAATTGCCGCCATGGGCAAACATCACTACAAAGTATCGAAGGAAGAAACCGAGCAAGGCACCATCTCCCACATGAAGGAACTTACCCAAGAACAGCGTGTGGAGGAAATCGCCCAAATGCTCAGCGGCAGTGACATCACACAAGCCGCACTCGACAACGCCAAGGAATTGCTCAAAAAGAGCAAGTAACAAGTATAAAAGAAACGCCAAGAAAAAGAAGGCTTTCGAAAATAAATATGTTAGCGCACATCGTTATATAAGAGAATATGAAAAAACTATATATGATTATCATGGGATTGATGCTCGGAGCATCGTCCCTCATGGCACAACCAGGAGCAGTGCAGAAAGTTGCCAAGAGCGTATTCTCGCTCAACACATTCGATAAGAACGGCAACATCATAGCAGCCACACAGGGTGTGTTCATCGACAACAAAGGTACAGGCATCAGCACCTTCAAACCTTTTGTGGGTGCCGTGAAGGCAACTATCGTGGATGCCTCCGGCAAATCTATTGACGTGGATGCCATCCTCGGTGCCGACGAACTTTACGACGTAGCCAAGTTTAGAGTAAGAGGCATATCCACTGCCGCCGCAACCATCGCAAACAAAGAATCTTCTGCTGGCAGCAAGGCATGGCTCGTACCTTACTCCATCAAGAAGTCTCCTATACAGGAGGAAGACGTAACGAGCGTGGAGAAATTCAAGACCACTTACAACTATTACATCTTCAGCAACAGCGTGCCAGAGAATGCCGTGGGCTGCCCTTTCGTCAATAAGGACGGACAGGTAATCGGCTTGATGCACACCAATGGACAAGTGACAGCCGTCGATGCCAACTATGCCAAACAACTAACCGTAACAGGCCTCTCATCGCTTGATGCTGCCCTGCGTGAAACAGGTGTACGCACCGCTCTGCCTACCACGGAACAAGAAGCGACCACCATGATGACGCTGAAGAAGAGTCAGGTTTCTGCCGAAGACTACGACAAGTACATTGCCGACTTCATCGAGCAGTTTCCAACCTCAGCCTTAGGTTATAAGGAAAAAGCCACAGTACTGACAGACAAGGGACAGTATGCCGAAGCTGCCAAGTTGATGGAGGAAAGCATCAAGAAATCCACAGCCAAGGACGAGGCCCACAGCAACTATGCCGAGCTCATCTATCAGAAGATAGCATACAAAGGCGATTCCACCTATACGGCATGGACACTCGACAAGGCAATCGACGAGGCACAAAAAGCCTACGACATTAAAGCCAACCCAATATACAAGCACCAGGAGGCACAAATCAACTATCTGAAAGGCGATTACCAGAAAGCATACGACATGTTCATGGACTTGACCAAGAGTTCACTCAAGAGTGGCGAACTCTACTACGAGGCAGCCCAGTCGAAGAGTCATCTGAAGGTGCCTAATGCCGAAATCAAAGTGTTGCTCGACAGTGCCATCAATGTGGCATCTCGCACTAACATCATTACGGCAGGCAGCTATTACCTGGCTCGTGCCAACTTCCTCATGGGGACAAACGAATATCGTGCAGCCTTTAACGACTATAATATGTACGACTCGATCGCACATCCGATAGCTCCTACGTTCTTCTATGCCCGCTACCAGTGCGAAACCAAGTTGCGCATGTGGCAGCCAGCCTTGCTCGACATCGCCCGCGCTTGCTACCTCAACCCGAAAGAGCCAACTTACTTTGCGGAATGGGCAAGTCTCGACTTGCGAGTAAAGCGTTTCGACGAGGGCATCAGTGCCGCCAGCCATTGTGTGGAGATTGCACCAGAGTATGCCGATGGTTATCTCTTGCTCGGTCTGCTCCAAATGGAGAAGAAACAGAAGGAGGAAGCTCTCAAGAACTTGCAAAAAGCCAAGGAACTGGGCGACCCTCGAGCAGAAGAATATATTAAGAAATATAAATAATTGGAAAAATATTTGGTAGTTTCACAAAAAAGTGCTACCTTTGCACTCGCATTTATAAAAAGTGCTCTCCGCAATTAGCAATAGATGAAGAAAGAGGCATTTTACTTTAGATTATTGGTTCCGTAGCTCAGTTGGATTAGAGCAACAGCCTTCTAAGCTGTGGGTCTTGGGTTCGAACCCCAACGGAATCACAATCTTAAAAGTTTTATAGATGCAAAGAAAAGCCGCAATTCTTATTTGAAGAATTGCGGCTTTTTCTTTTTTACTGCCTATCTATTAAAAGATCCGCCATCGGTCGAAGAACGTTCCGATTAACAAGAGACTCCAGAACATCGGGGAATATTTCTTTTTCTCATTTTTTTCTTGTCAAGAATTTGAGAATTAGAGAATTTTCATTCTTGCTAAGTTGAATATAATGAGAATTACAAGAGAAGGCTCTGCCTTCAGCAACCTTGCTGTCCTTCTTGCTTTCCTTCTTGCTTTCCTTCTTGCTTTCCTTCTTGCTTTCCGCCTCGCTTTCCACCTTGTCTTTGAGTCCGTTAGACATATTCGGCTAGCCGAATACTTTCTCTAATTCTTATTCCTTCCATATCAGTAGAAAAGAAAAAAAATCTCTAATTCTCTAATTCTTGACTTAAAAAAAATAATTGTACAGCTTACTTTAGTTTCAGAGGTTCACGTTTCTGTGATTGAAAAGCCCCCCGAAGGGGGGGACAGGATTTACACGAAGCTTGAGTGGCCACCATCGTCGGAACTGCCCGAGCCTGGGTATTGTCACCCTTGGTAGAACCGCCAGATGTTCCTCCGCCCTGGGTGTTGTCGCCCTTGGAATCGGATGGCTTGCAGCCTCCGTTCTCGCCAGTCTGAGGGGTGCGCTGTACTTTACGATACTTCAATGTTCCTTTAGTTGTTGTTGCCATAACTTTTAATGTTTTAGTGGTTAATAATTAATGTTTCCTTTGTGGACGTTCCGTCTTTTTGAGGAGAAGTCCAAGTGGTTAATTTAGCCTTAGCGGCTAATGTTCATTCTGAGCGATGCATCTTTCTTTTGAACGACAGTGCAAAGATACAAAAATTTTTGGAACACGTATAATTTTGGGGTGCGGTTTGACGCTATTTTCAGCAACTTTCGATTTGAAAGTTAGTTAATTTTTCTAACTCATAGTTTTTGGGTGGGCAAGTCATAGCTTTTCGGGTGACAACTCATAGTTTTGCGCTATCAATCATCAGGTTAAAAAAGCAGAACTGTTTTTAAGATACTGACTCAGTGGAATCAATAGACTCAAAAACTCAATTAATTTCGACCCCTATTCCCCTCATTTTTTAGCCTATATAGATAGTATATTATATATATATATAAATATATAATATAAATATAAATGTTACAGATTGTAACCATCGAAAAGCCGATATGGGGTCGAAATTAATTGAGTTTTTGAGTCTATTGATTCCGTTGAGTCCGTTAAGGCCTATATCTCCTTGTTGAACCCCTTGGCAAGTCCCCCCTCGCTCGTCTCCTTGTAAAGCGATGGCAAATCGTGACCCGTCTGGCGCATCACCTCCACTACCCTATCAAACGATACACTATGATGACCATCCGAGAAGGAGGCATAGAGATCGGCATCCAGGGCACGAGCCGCCGCAAAGGCATTGCGCTCGATGCAAGGTATCTGAACCAAGCCACACACAGGGTCGCAGGTCATGCCCAAGTGATGCTCCAAACCCATCTCCGCCGCATACTCTATCTGGGCAGGACTGCCACCGAAGAGTTGGCAAGCTGCTGCCGAAGCCATCGCACATGCCACACCGACCTCACCCTGGCAACCCACGTCGGCACCACTGATGGAGGCATTCTGCTTCACGATGTTGCCCACCAAACCTGCCGTGGCAAGAGCTCGAAGGATGCGTTGCTCGCTCATGTCATGAGAAGTGTGCATGTGATAAAGCACAGCTGGCAACACGCCACAGGCTCCACATGTAGGGGCAGTAACGATAGTGCCGCCCGAAGCGTTCTCCTCGCTCACCGCCAAGGCATAAGCGTAAACCAAGCCACGACTCTGCAACGAGGCACGATACCCCTTAGCCTTCGTGTAATAGGTAGCCGCCTTGCGAGGCAACTTGAGTGGTCCAGGCAACACACCCTCATGGTCAAGACCATTGTGGATGCTCTGCTTCATCATCTGCCACACCATGTCGAGGAAGTCCCAGATGTCCTTGCTCTCGCACATCTCCACATATTCCCAGAAGGAACGCCCGTTGTCGTAACACCACTTCTCGATTTCCGCCATCGTGTTGAGCTGGTACACATCCTTGGCACCCAGTTCCTCGTGACCTTCAGTTCCATCGGAGAGCGCACCGCCACCGATGCTGTAAACTGTCCACTCGTCGATGATGTCGCCATTCAAGTCCTTGCCCACAAACTTCATTCCGTTGGGATGGAAAGGCAGGAACACCTGAGGTTTCCAGATGATGTTGACCGTCTTATGAGGCTTGAGCACCTCCTCGATGGCTACATCAGTCATGTGCCCCTTGCCCGTTGCAGCAAGACTTCCGTAAAGGGTCACCTCGTAAGACGAGGCATTGCCGCATCGCTCCAGGAAGAGCTTTGCCGCACGCTGAGGCCCCATCGTATGACTACTTGACGGTCCCTTGCCTACCCTGTATAATTCTTTCAAAGATTTCATATACTTTTATTATCTAACTTTTTCTCGTAAAACAATTATTTGACAATGGTTGCCTTAGTGATGATGATGTCCTGCAAGGGGCGGTCGTTGTTACCCTTGTCGGTCGCCACATTCTGAATCTTATCCACGACATCCAAGCCTTCGAGCACCTCGCCGAACACGGTGTAGCCATTGTCGAGATGTGGCACGCCGCCATACTTGATGTATCCCTGCTGAATCTGAGCTGAAGGAATGGCATAGCTCTTGCCCTCACGCTGCATCTTCTCCACATAGTATTCCATCTGCCGTGGAGAGAAATTCCTTCCCCAAGTGATATAGAAGTCGGTAGAAGCCGAAGCCTTTGTAGGATTCTCATCGTCGCCCTCACGAGCCATGCAGAGCTGACCACGCTTATGGTAATACTTAGGATACCGTATTTCGGCAGGAATGGTATAATTGACGTCAAACTTCTCCACCTTGCCTGGGGTAACCTTGCGACAACTATAATCACCTCCTTGAATCATAAAATTCTTGATGACACGCTGGAAAATACAGCCATTGTAATAGCCCTCACGAACCAACTTGAGGAAGTTGTCACGATGCAAGGGTGTATCGTTGTAGAGAGCAACACGGATATTGCCCATCGTGGTTTCGAGCAGTACTTGATGACAGGTGGTATCACGTGGTGTTTCCTGCGACAAGCTGACATCTTGCGCATACCCCACCATAGGAATCGCCAAGAGGCACAATCCCATCAAGGCTAAAGTTTTCTTGATATTCATCATTCTTTCTCCTTATTTTAAAGTCCTTTATGTTATCGAATGCAAAGATACTGATTTTATTCTAAAATAATGAGCGTTTTTCAGACTTTCTTTATATCTTTGCAAATGTAACGCACTTTTACATGCGCTATCTCAAAAAAAGGAGTAGAATTATGAAAAAGAAATATATCGTCATGTTGCTTTTTATTGCCATGGGCATGCAAGCCCATGCACAAGAAGTAAGCTTCGGACCGCTGCATAGCGCAGACAGTCCGAGGGAAGACTGGATTTTGCCTGGCGACACCATCCTGCAAGACGGCAGAAAAATGATATACAGTGGAAAGCCGATGCAGAACAAGAGCTATCAGCCTGCCGACAGCAGCTACGACAGCAACCCAGTTTCCCAGCTAGCGCCCGCCATCGCCAACAATTGGGGATACGGCAACTATGGTTGGGGACTGCACAAGGGCATGAACTTCTCGGTAGACCTCTCAGCCTTCGCCACCTTCGGCAAGCACGCCCCTCACCGAGGCGGTTTCACACAGACCATCAACGCTACTTATCTCACGCCTATCACCAAGGACAACAAGTTGTGGATGGCACTTGGCGGATATGTCAACAACATCAACTATGGAGGTGACAATCTACACGATGGAGGCGTATACGGCATCCTCGGCTACCGCATCAACGAGCACTGGGAGGCTTATGTATACGGGCAACTGAGCATTGCCAACAACTACGACAACTTCTATGGCGGATATGGTCCCTACGGATACGGCGGCTTTGGACCTTACGGTTATGGAAGATACGGATATGGTATGTATCCTGGCATGTGGGGACCAATGGGCTGCGGCATCATGCCAGGCGGATACGGCATGGGGGTTCCCGGTTCCAACGTGCTGGGAGGAGGCGTACGCTACACCAACAAGAACTTCTCCATCGGCATCAACGTAGAAGGAGTTTGGTATAACAACAATACACCTACCTATTACAAGAAATACGATTATCCCGTAGCCCAACCATCAGAAAATTACAAATAAAGACCACATTTCAAGCAAAACAATAAGAGAAAAAGGCTTCCCGAAATTATCTTCGAGAAGCCTTTTTCTTATCCTATTTACCTTATACCTTATCTTATGCTTACTCCGCCAAGATTTGCACGATGCGCTCAGCCGAGCGACCATCCCATCTATCTGGTATTCCGGTCTTTTTCCACTCTCCCTTCAAGAGTTTCTGCATCAAGAGCGCCAGCTTTTCGGCATCCTCGCCAACAAGCTCGTTGGTACCCACCTTCACCGTCTCAATATGTTCGGTGTAGCTATTCAGCGTGATGCAAGGCACACCATTGAAGGTAGCCTCCTCAGCCACATTTCCCGAGTCGGTAATCACGCCCATGGCATGCTTGGTGAGATAGCTGAATCCGAGATAATCCTGCGGAGGTACGATGACGATGCCCACTTGATGGTTACCTGCCCCCTGATGCACCTGGAAGGCAAGCACCTGCTCGCGAGCCTTGCCACGTAGGGGAGCTACCACCTTGACGCAAGCCTTGCGAGCCTCATCGTCGATTGCAGACAAGAGCGACTTCAATTTCTCAGCGTCGCCCAGCAATACCTTTCTATTGATGGTCAACACCAGATATTTCCCCTCCTCGAGATGTTCCTCGTCCATGATGGCAGGGCGAGTCATGCGCGACTGTAAGAAACGAATGTTATCTATGAGCACATTGCCCACCATATAGACCTTGGAGAGTTCGGCGCCCTCCTTGTTGGCGATGCTGTTGTTGGAAATGCCCGCAGTAAAGAGAATGTCGGACAGTCCGTCTATCACAAGTCGGTTGATTTCCTTAGGCATCGTAATGTCGAAGCTACGAGTTCCGGCGGCGATGTGCGCCAACTTCACGCCCTGCTTCTTGGTCACGATGGATACCGCCATGGTAGAAGCGAGGTCGTCCACCACGATGACCACGTCGGTAGGATGCTGTTGCAGGTAACGCTCGAAAGCCGACATCACCTGACCTGTGAGCTCATTCAGGTTCTCACAGTCCACGCCCAGATACACATCCGGTGCCTTGATTCCGAGGTCGCCAAAGAGCGAAGCCTCCACGGTAGGGTCATCTTCACGCCCCGTGTACACGAGTTGGTAAGCCAGTCGCTCATCGGCGCTGGCATTTTCGATAGCCCTGATCACAGGAGCTACCTTGATGAAGTTAGGGCGGGCACCCGCCACGATACAGATTTCTTTTGCCATTAACGTCTTTGTTTTTTGGTTTCTACAGTAATTATATAGGTACAAAAGTAAATAAAAAAATAATAGCCGCAAGGAACTACGACTATTATTTAAATATTTTTATCCTTTAAACAAGTCCTTGATGCCTCCGATGGAGCCCAGCAAGTTGGTAGCCTCATAAGGCAGGTAAACCACCTTGCTGTCCTTGCCAGTAGCCAACTCTTGCATCATCTGGATGTACTTCTGCGCCAAGAGATAGTTGGCAGGGTTGGTGCTCTGTCCCACAGCCTCGGTAATCTTCTGGATAGCGATAGCCTCTGCCTCCGCCTTGCGGATTCGGGCGGTAGCCTCACCCTCGGCGTTGAGGATGGCTTGCTGCTTGGCAGCCTCAGCCTTGTTGACGATAGCAGCTTTCTCACCCTCCGATAGCAAGCGCTGCTTTTCTCTCTCTCCCTCTGAGGTCAGGATGGTGGCACGCTTGTTGCGCTCTGCCTGCATCTGTTTCTCCATCGCCTGGAGCACACTCTCTGGAGGGGTGATGTCCTGCAACTCCACGCGGTTCACCTTGATACCCCACTTGTTGGTGGCATCGTCGAGCACGGCACGAAGCTTGGTGTTGATGGTGTCGCGAGAGGTCAACGTCTGGTCGAGTTCCATCTCACCGATGATGTTACGCAAGGTGGTCTGGGTCAATTTCTCGATGGCGTTAGGCAGATTGTTAATCTCATACACGCTTTTGAATGGGTCCACTATCTGGAAATACAGCAATGCGTTGATTTGCATCTGGATATTATCCTTGGTGATTACGTTCTGGCGGTCGAAGTCATACACCTGTTCACGCAAGTCGATTTTGTCGGTATACACATATCTTCCACTCTTCAATGCCACGATGTCCTTGGCATGGTCGATGAAAGGGATGATGATGTTGATACCAGGCTTGAGGGTGGCATAGTAGCGACCCAGTCGTTCGATGATTTTGGTCTCACTCTGAGGGATGATGACAATGGTTTTCTTCACCACTACGAGTGCAAGTACCACTAGAACGATCAATACATAAATTCCTATGCTCATGATGGTTACGACATTAAAGGGTTTATATTAAATTTGATTTGCTGAAGATTTTTCCATTAGGGAACGCTCATGCCAGTTCTACGCTGATGATGACCGATTCGTGGGCAATGACTCTTACCTTCTCGCCCACCTCGATGTTGCGAGTTACCCCAGGGGCATCGGCCTTCCAGTCATCGCCATCGAGTTTCACTCTGCCATATTCGCCAGCCACGATGGTATGCGAAACCTCTCCCACCTGTCCGACGAGGGCATCTATGTTGCTCAACCTGTCCTCGCCTCCCTTGTGGAGTGCCTTCACGAGATGTGGTCTAATCAAGAGGATGCTCAGTATCGAGCACACTGCCCAGACCACCACCTGAAGCCAAAACGGTGCATCCATCACCGCCGTCACGATACTGACGAGGGCGCCGATGGCAAAACATGTAACGTAGAAATCACCGGAAGAGAGTTCCAGGATGAGGCAGACTATCATGATGATAGTCCAAAATAGCCATAGGTTTTGAGTGATATAATCTACCATATTCTTATATTTATTAAGTTTCTAAAAAGTAGTTTTCGCACATATCAGAAGTTTTATATTAACAAATTGTCAAACCTTCAAACTTTATTTCTTACGGGTTGTCTTCTTGCCGGTCGACTTCTTGGACGAAGAAGTTGATTTTTTTGACGTAGAAGTCTTGCTGGACGAAGACGTAGTCTGTGGCTTGTAATACTTCAGCGCCGTAGGCATCGCCTGTTCCAGAGCTGCGATACGCTTGGCATCGCTAGGGTGGTCGCTGAAGATGTCGCTCTTGTTGCTATTGCTGCCCTGCTGCATGCGCTTCCAGAATGGAATTGCCTCACGAGGGTCGTAACCCGCCATGGCAGCAAAGATAAGTCCCATGTAATCGGCCTCCGTCTCATTGTCACGAGAGTACTTCAAGTTACGGAAGGAGAAATATTGTCCTGCCACAGCACTCGCCACATTGCCCACACCGTTGCCCACGGTCTGGTTGAGCACATTGCCCAGAATGTTGGTACCCATCTGCTGGTTCTGCTGCTTGGTGAGTTGTTCGGCACTATGCTTGGCAACGGCATGCGCTATCTCATGTCCGAGCACGATGGCGAGCGAAGTCTCGTTCTGCGTATATGGCAGCAAGCCCTCGTACACCACGATTTTACCGCCAGGCATGCAGAAGGCATTGGCACTCTTATCCTGCACGAGGTTGAACTCCCAGGAATAGTTCTTCAGGTCACTTTCATAACCATTGTTCCTCAAGTAAGTCTCTACGGCATTGGCAAGTCTCCTGCCCACCCTCTGCACCATTGCCGTATTCGTGGCATCGGTTGACTTCTTGGCAGAAGCCATGTACTTGGTGTATTCCTGGTTAGAGAGACTGAGCACTTGCTCATCGCTTACGGATATGCGATGGGTACGACCGGTGAGAGGCACCTTCTGTGTGGTACCACAAGAGGCAAGCACGAGAGCTGCCATCAGGGTCATAACAAAAATCTTAATTCGTTTCATCTTATTACTTTGATTTAAACGTTATTTGGCAACAAAGTTACAACTTCTATCTGAAAACACCAAATAAAAGCAGCATTTTTTGTCATTACGGAAGGAAAAAGATAGTTTTGCAACCCCCTAAAACTTTGTCATCATTATTAGGTATTACGCAAAACCACTATTTTTAGGTATTGCGGGATTCGAAAAATAGTCGTACCTTTGCAACCGTAAAAAGGAAATTGTTTGAAGCTTTTAGATAGAATTATAAGATTAGATTAGATGAAAATAAAGAATCTTGTTCGCTAATAGAAATAATTCATAATGTTTTTGTATAATATGTATAGGGTTGCCCGAGAGGGTAGCCCTTTTACTTTGCCACCTCTTTACTTTGGCCATCTCTCCGCCCCTCTAGCCAAAGCAGTGCCAAATAATCCCACCCTATGAAACTTTTCGTCCCCAGTGAGGAAAACGTTTGTCTCTGGCGAGGAAACTTTACGTCCCTCGAGGGGGACATTCACCGACTATTAAGCATTTATTTTTTCCCCTGTAGTTCCCTATATTTAGTTGACTACTTAGCTCCTTATGCCTAGTACTGGTT